>Ga0351886_10088_pt1 | contig 40434 bp, 29 predicted proteins | sample TotcelFGM3001L14_FD_206761 | JGI IMG/M metagenome (GOLD analysis project Ga0351886, IMG submission 206761) | Enriched cells from coal bed in the Powder River Basin, Montana, United States - Total cells FGM rep3 HSBNCT.FGM.300.1.L14 ... | reverse complement strand
GCTCTGGGGCAAGTCCACCACCCCTTTATTACCGGTGATGGTGGTGGACTTGCCCCAGAGCCACACCACCCGGGGATGGGCCGCAGCCGGGATTTTCGCCAGGCGTTGCCTCAAGGCTTCCAGGTTTCGAGCCATTAACTGCGTCACTTTTTCGGCCCGCTCAGGCTGCCCCAAAAGCCTGCCCAGGCGGAGGGTGTCCCGGTACAGGTCCGCCAAGCCCTCGGGATAGATCAAGGTTACCGGAATCCCTTGGCGACGTATGAAATCCACCTGATCCGGTTTCCGGTCCCAGGTCACCACCATGTCGGGCTTCAGGGCCAGCAGGGACTCGGCGTTGACGACAAACCCAGTCCCCGGTGAGGGAATCTGCTTAAGATTGGGCACCACTTGCTTCAGCAAATCATTGTCATAGGCGTAGCTGGAAATCCCCGCGACGCGATCCCAGGCCTTCAACGCCGCCACCAGCTCATAGCCTTCAAAGAGCACGGCCCGGTGCGCTTCCTGGGGCGGGTTCCAGCCGGCGGGGGGCACGGGACAAGGCCGCTCGGGTCTGGCCCCCAGGATGGTCCCGGTGAGGCCCAGGAGCAGCGCCAGGGCGCCTGCAGCCAAGGTCCACCGGGAAGTTTTGGAGATTTTACCAATCATTAGTTTCCTGTTTTCTTAATCAATATTTCAGAGTCAACATGCTCCAGATGGTCCGGCCGGGAGTCCGGTAGTAGTAGTAGTATTCCCGGTTGAGGATGTTATCTACTGCAAAGGACATATCCACATACTTTACCGGGCTAAAGATGATCTTAGAGTCCAAAGTAAAAAAGGGATCATATCCGGCATAGACCCCATTGACATATTGATTGTTTTCGTCCGAGCTCTGGATCTTGCTGACGTAGCGGCCGGCGAGGTAGGCCTGGATCTTCCAGTAGGTGGCCGTGACGCCGAAGTTGAATTGCTGCCGGGGGGAATAGGTGAGATTCTTGCCCTCCGTAAATGGATTATACGGGTTTTCCGTGATCCTGGGATCCACCAGGGTGGTGTTGCCGAAGACCTCCAGCCAGGACCAGAATTTCTGTCTGATCTCTATTTCCACCCCGCGAATCCGGGCCTGGGCGGCATTGTAATAGTTCTGGGTCTTGCCCGTTGGATCGGACGGATCGTTGGTCCGGTAGATCAGGTCATAGACGTAATTTTCAAAAAAGGTGGCGGTGATCGTGTTCCCCTTAAAGGGTTTCAGGGTAGTGCCGATCTCCCAGGAAAAGCAGGTCTCGGGTTTGAGATCGGGGTTACTTTTGTAGATGGTGCCGGTGCTGCTGGTCCAGGTGGCATAGAGTTCATAGACATTGGGGGCCCGGAAGGCGCGCCCCGCCGAAGCCCGCCAGGTCATCCACTCCAAGGGGCGATACAGGAAAGCGATCTTGGGGCTGACCGCGGTTTGATCCCGGCTGGGAAGATGCTCAATCGGCTTGCCGGCCGCCGACATATAATTGCCGCCGTAGGTCTCCCACCGGTCCAGTCGCACCCCGATCACGGTGTTGAACTTGGGATGCCAGGCGATCTCGTCCTGGATATAGACCCCGATGGTCCGATCCCGGCCGCCGCCCACCTGGGTCCGATTAAGCAGCCCGTAAGGGTTCCGCCAGTCGGACAGGTTATACTGCATGTTGGATGCCCAGCCGGTATTAAAGGAGAGGCCGCCCACCAACTGCTGCTTCTTGCCGATGGCCTGGTCCACCTGCAACTCCGCCACCCAATTCTTGCTGGGAGTGCTGCTCACGGTGCCCGGGCCGCCGCCGAAGGTAGTCAAGGCGCTGGAGGAACTGGGGGTGGTGTAATAGTTGTTCGGCTGGTTCACCAGGCCGGCGTGGAACTTGAGCTTCGTGGTCTCTGTGATCTGGTGGTCGGACGTCAGGTTGTAAATGCCGGTTTGCCTGCGGCCATCGCCGTTGCAGAAGGCGCCTTCCGCAAGACTGCTGAATTGCTGGTTGGTGCCGAACAAGCGCACGGTGCCACTGGTCACCTGGGCGCCGGTGGCTGAATTGCGCAGATAGGAATGGTACATATCATAGCCGTAGTCGTACCAGCTCTGCAAAGTACTGAACTCCACCTTGTGGCCCGGGGTGATATCCCAACTGATCTTGCCGTTGAAGCTGTAATCATTCCAGTTATTATCTCCGGTATCGCCGATGATGTTGGTCCCGCCGCCGGTGGGCGTCCGGGTGGATTGCCAGCCCACCACATTAATTGCCGGGGGTTTCTTTAAATTTGTAATATTGCTGGCCGTTTTGGTCACCAGGCTGGTGGGATAACCGGTGGAGATGCGATAGTTGAATCCCCCAGTAATGCTCACTTTGTCCCAGAGGCGGTCTCCGGCCCCCAGGTAGTAGGTCCAGGAGTCGTAGGTGCTGTAACTGCCCTTGGCCAGGAATTCCAGTTTCTTGGGGGTCTTGGTGATGATATTGATGACCCCGCCCATGGCGCTGCCGCCGTACAGGGCGGAGAACGGCCCCCGGATCACTTCGATGCGTTCAATATTTTCCACCGGCAGGCTGGTCCATCCCACCTGGTTGGTATAGGAGTTGGAGATATCCTGGCCGTCCAGGAGGACCAGGGTGCGTTTCTGGTTATCAGCCGGAAAACCCCGGAGGTTCACACTCATCGTGGTATCCTGCCAGCCCTTGCCCCGGCGGTTAAAGGCCCCGGGCACATTGGAAATGGCCTCGTCCACCGTTTGGATGTTTTGTTTTCTGATGTCTTCTTTGGTGATGACCGTAATGCTGGCCGGAACGTCGTCGGGATTGCGTTCCGTCTTGGTGGCCGTCACCACGATCTTCTCCAGGGCCTCCGCCTTCTCCTTGGGAACCGGGGCGGGAGCCGGGGTTTCCACCTTTTGGCCTTCTTCCGGAGGCACCACGATCACCTTTTCCTCGGCTTCCTGAGCCCACGCCGGTGACTGCACCGCCAGGCTCACCATGCAGAAGCACGCCATGATTACACTAAACCAGAACCAACGCCGCATTTGCTCTCTCCTTTCGCTTTGGATTTGCGCCTCGGCCCTGGTTCTGATAGAAATAGCCAGGACCGATCTTCCCCGTTGAGGATTGGTCTGAAGGAGGGGCCGGGACTCTTGGCGGGGTGCCGCCCCTCCTTCCTGTTACTGCATTTTTGCCGCTAAAATCTCCCCCGGCAGGCCCCTGACAACCTCGACCCTCACCAGCCGAAAAAAAAACCACGAACATCAAGCGGCATTCTGCCGCCAGACCTTCATGGTCATTAAAAACTTTTTAGGAATCTAATCTAAACGGTGAGGCTTCTTGCCCCACGAATTTTTTATATAGCCCCTACCCGAGATGCTGTCAAGCACTATTCCGGGGCCGTCAACCGCACCTGCAGATTTCCGCCTTTCAGGATTCTTTGATCGGGGTGATGTCCATTAAATTGGGGAAATTTGTCTCAGGTTTTTACCCCTCCAGTTCTGGTTGAGCATCTGGATAATGCCATACAGGATACGGTCGGATCTGGCCTCATTGGTGCAACAGTTGTTCATGGGTCGGGGCCGCCGGCGTTCCCCAGCCGTGATGCAGGCCCACTTCAGCGAATATTTACCACGACATCTCTGATCATTCAGCTTCCGCAGGCGACCTGACCCGCTTCCTGGGGCTTATTTCTCGACAAGAATGATTCTATGTTCCACCAGGTTAAGCCGGTGGATGTCAGCCCTGATAACTTTTTGCTCGCCAAAAATGTTGACTAAACGCAGGCTGTCTCCTTCGGGCTCGATGATGTCCACATCCGACAGCAACAGTTCCTCTCGGCCGTTTTTCAAAACATAGGCAGCAGCTTCACACATGTTTAAGAAACTCCTTTAGTCGTCCGGTAATTGCCTTCTCCACCTGGGGGGGGAGTGGTTCCGGGATAAGACCGACAATTTCCAGCCCTTTTCGGGGCAGAGGAAGGAGAATTTTGAGAGCCGGGGCCGAGGTGATAGCCTCGGCAATCCGGGGAGTCACTTCCCCCATCATGGCGTTGGCTACAATGATGGATAGGCTTCCTAAGATAACGTCTGCGGTGGGCACGGTCTGAACAATGGCGTTTTCGCCGCTGGCCCCCCGGTTGGCCCGAGCTTTCATCATCTGGGCGGTGGCCACCTCGTTGGTCCCCAGAGCGATGGCATCGTGCTCTTCTTGGTAGACTTCTTTCAGCCGTCTGATCAAGGCAGCCCCGATGCCGCCTCCCTGGCCGTCGATAAAGCAGATACACAGTTTTTTCCCGCCCACAGGCACCTCAGGGTTACCTCCTGCTGGGGTTGCAGGCGCGCCAAAAAACCGCGCCTGGAAGCTCACCGGAAATAAAAAAAACCACGACACCGCGGAGCTTACCAGCTCCCTGGCCTTCGTGGCTTTTCACGTCAAAGTAAGTGGTTACAGAACTTTCCGGAGTTTCAACCCCGATATTGCTTTTTTTTCTAAACCAACCCCTGAGAAAAGTCAAGCAATTTGCGGGGCGGTGTCGATAGCAAATGATATGCCCGCAAGTCATGGCAGATGATTTGTCCGCTTTAGCGGATTTCGGATAATATAGCCGAGGGGTGGCGCCATGAAGGGGTATCCGGAATCTGTGGTGAGGAGGGCGATGAAGGTAAGGGAGGTCACCTTGAAGGCTTTGGTCAGGGAGATCAAGTGAATTCAGGCGGCGGATATTTTAGGCATGACGCTGCAGACCTTCAGGCGGATGCGGGCCGCTTATCAGCAGCAAGGAACAGGCAGGTTGATGGACCGGCGCCGGAGACGGCCCTTGGCCAGGCTGCGAGAGGGGCGGCAAAGCTCACCGGTTGCTCCGAGGAAAAAGAGAAGCCGGCTGCAATCCTTGGGTCCGGAGGGACGCAAGGATTTTGTCTGGGTATTCCGGCTTGACAACCGACTCAACTATATAATAGTATCTGCCACCAGTGGTGCGGGGTATGAAACCCCGCCGGTTGATCGTTTTACGTTATCCATCTGACGAATTAGACCACGAAGGTCTGGGAACTGTCAGGGTTCCCGGCTCGTGGTTTTTTTTTGCCCAGTGGGTGGGGGGCATCCGCGGCTTGAGGCGACACGTCTACGTATGAGCAAAGAGACGGAACGGAACTCCAGCCCAGGATTCCCCGTCCCTGCCGCGGACCGTAACATCTCAGATGAGGCTGCGCCCTTGGGTTGAATTGACCGAATCAGCAGCCGGGTCTCAAACCCCGAGGGGGAGGAATGCACTCACGGCAAATCTGCGGAAACCTGTCGTGGGGCTGGGGTTCTTAGCCGGAAGGCTCAGCAGAGAATCTCCAGGCGGTGGTCGATTTCAGGAATGATTTGCTGCGCCGGCGGGCCGCCAGGTTGTGAAGACCGCAGGCAACCATAATCTCTTTGCAGAAGGAAGGATGCTTATGAACGCACGAGCGGTAAGAATCGCGTCCATCATGTGGAGCTCTCATATGCCCACCTTTGTGGCGGCGGCCGCGGCCAGCCCCGAAGTGGAACTGAGCATGTTTTCGCAGAAAGAGATTGAGAACAACCGCGACTACCTGGAACAATTCTGGTCCAAAGCGGCCCAAGCCGACGCCATTTTTTTGTATTGGACCGTCGAAGGCTTCTGGGAGGAGGTGAGCGCCCGCCTCCATGAACTGCCCCCCGGCAAAACCATCATCACTACCTCATACGACCCGGCCAACTGGGGCCGCCACGCCACCGTCAACCTGTCGGTGTGCGCCAGGGCCTATGCCTACATGGCCGAGGGCGGTCCGGAGAACTACCGGCGACTGCTTGAATATCTCGCCAACCAGGTCAATCCGGAGATTCCCGTCCGCGATCCGGTGCCCATGCCCTGGCAGGGCATCCTGCACCCAGCGGACCAAACGGTTTACGATTCGGTGGAAAGCTACCGCGCGGTCCATCCGGCCGTAAATCCCTATACCGTCGGGCTGTTTTTCTCGCGCCACAGCTTCACCAACACCAATATGGCCCTGGAGAACGCCCTGATCGAGGGCCTGGAAGCCCAGGGGATCAACGTGCTCCCGGTCTTTTCCTACGGCAACGCCGACCCGGAAGCCGGGGCCTGGGGGCCCCTTGAAGTGGCCCGGCGCTTTTTTTTCCACCCGGACGGCCAGGCCAGTATCAACGCCTTGATCAATCTACATGCCTTCTTCCTGGCCCGCGAGCCCAAAGACGATATTGCCGAAACCGGAGTGGCAGCGCAATCGGTGGCCCTGTTCAAAGAGCTCAATGTGCCGGTGTTCAAGCCGATTACCGCGTACAGCAAATCCATCCCGGAGTGGGAGGAGGACCCCCAGGGGCTGACCGCCGAGGTCACCTTCGGCATCGCCATGCCCGAATTCGAGGGCACCATCGAACCCATCATCATGGCCTGCAGCCTCAAGCTGACCGACGAGCGCACCGACACGGTGTATGAAATCCGGGAGGTCATTCCCGAGCGGGCGGCGCACATTGCCGACCGCATCGCCCGTTGGGTGCGCCTGGCCGCCAAGCCGCCGGCGGAACGCAAGGCGGTCTTTGTCTTCCACAAAAACGAGTGCGCCGGTCTCGAGGCCGGGGTGGGAGGCGCCGCGGGGTTGGATTCCGGCGAGAGCGTGGTGCGCGTCATGCAGCGGATGCAGGCCGCAGGATATCAGTTGGAAAACATCCCCGCCTCCGGCGAAGAGCTGATGCAAACCATCCTGGCCCGCAAGGCCATCGCCGAATTCCGCTGGACCACAGTGGATGAGATCGTTAGCAAGGGTGGCCACCTGGCCCTCCTGGACAATGAGATCTATGAGCAGTGGTTTGCCAAACTGCCGGAAAAAGCCCGGGCCGACCTGATTGCGGGCTGGGGGGAGCCGCCGGGACGGGAGATGAACGGGGTGCCCCCAAGCATGGTGTTGGACGGCAAACTGGTCATCACTGGGCTCAATTTCGGCAACGTCAATGTGATCATGCAGCCCAAACGCGGCTGCGCCGGTTCCCGCTGCGACGGCCAGGTCTGCAAGATACTCCATGATCCGGATATCCCGCCGCCCCACCAGTATATTGCCACCTACATGTACATGGATCATATCTTCGGGGCCGATGTCCTGATCCATGTAGGCACCCACGGCAACCTGGAATGGATGCCGGGCAAGGGCGCCGGGCTCTCTGCGGCGTGCTGGCCGGACATCGCCATCGGCAGTGTGCCCCATTTGTATATCTATAACGCCGACAATCCCGCCGAAGGCGTAGTGGCCAAGCGCCGCAGCTATGCCACCCTGGTGGACCATCAGCAAACGGTGATGAGCACCGCCGACACCTATGGGGACTTGCAGGAACTGGAGGAACTCCTGGGCGATTATCAGCGCGCCGGCGAGGACGACCGCGCCCGGGCGCATCAATTGGAACATCTCATCAACGAGGCCATCGACCGCAACCATTTCCGCCAGGAAATTGACGCCCTGGAGGCCACGGATTTCCAGGCCGTGGTGACCCGCTGCCACGAACTGTTGTCCAGCGTCCGCAACAGCCAGACCAGGATCGGCATGCATGTTTTCGGGGACCGGCCCCAGGGCGAGGTGCGAGCCGAAGTCATCAACACCATCCTGCGCTTCGATTCCAACCACGACCTGAACACCCGCCGGCTGGTGTTCGATCTCTGGGGGGAAGATATCTTTGCGGCCCTGAATGAGCCTGGGGGGCGCGGCCGCGGCGGCAAGGTCTATGGCGAAATGCTCTATGAGGCGGACCGGTTGGCCCTGGATTTCATCGTCCGGTCCATGCGCAGGGAAAACCTGGCTGCGGTGTTAAGCGAGCAGGCGGAGGGAGCCATTGACGACGCCCTCCAAATCCGCTTTGACCGGTTTGCGTCTCTGGTGGCGGAGATCGACCAACGGATTGAAGACTCGGAGGAGATCGACGCCCTGCTGAACGCTATGAATGGCGGGTATGTCCCGGCCGGCCCCTCGGGTTACATCTCCCGGGGGCGCTACGACGTGCTGCCCACCGGCCGCAATTTTTATAACGTCGATCCCACCCGCATTCCCACCCGGGCGGCCTACCGGGTGGGGGTTAGACTGGCCGAGGCGCTGTTGACCCGGTATCAAAAGGAAGAGGGGCGTTATCCCGAGACCGTGGGCATGGTCTGGCTGGCCTCGGACATCATGCGGGCGGACGGCGAGCAGATCGGCCAGATTCTGCATCTGCTGGGCGCCCGGCCCAAATGGAAGGCCAACAGCCAGGTGGACGGCTTTGAAATCCTGGACCTGGAAGAGCTCGGCCGGCCCCGCATCGACCTCAATATCCGGGTTTCGGGCATCACCCGGGACTGCTTCCCCGATGCGGTCAAGTATGTGGACCAGGTAATCCAGGCGGTGGCCCTGCTGGACGAGAATCCCGACCTTAATCTGGTGCGCCGGCACCTGGTCAAGCAGGCGGCCGGACAGGGGGTATCCCTGGATGACAAGGCCCAGTTCCGCCGGCTGAGCTTCCGCATCTTTTGCGCCCAGCCCGGGGTGTACCGGGCCGGAGTCAACCTGGCGGTCTATGCCTCGGCCTGGAAGACCGAAGGCGACCTGTCCGACGTCTATGTATTCTGGAACGGCTATGCCTACGGCGGCGGGGCCAGCGACGGCAACTACGGCGTCCAGGCGCATCGCGAGTTAGTGGCGAATTTGAGCCGGGTTGAGGTAACTTTCGACAAGCATATTTCGGACGAAGGCGATTTCCTCAATTGCTGCGGCTATTTCAGTAATTACGGGGGTATGACGGTGGCCGCCAAGGCCCTTTCCGGCAAAGCGCCCCGGACCTACTATGGCGATACGCGTGATCCGGCCCATGTGACGGTCACCGATTTCGCCGATGAGATGCGGCGCGTGGTGCGCACCAAACTCCTGCACCCCAAGTACATCGAGGGCATGAAGGCCCACGGCTACAAGGGGGCGGGGGATTTGTCGAAACGTATCGGCCGGGTCTATGGATTCGGGGCCACCACCGGTAAGGTGGACAACTGGATCTTTGATGAAATCGCCGAGACCTTCGTGCTGGACGCCGAGATGAAAGCCTGGTTCGATGAGGTGAACCCCTGGGCCCTGGAAGAGATCGGCCGCCGTCTCCTGGAGGCCGAATCCCGGGGCATCTGGAAGGCCGATCCGGAATTGCTGGAGCGGCTCAAGGAGGCCTATCTGGACATCGAAGCCAGGCTGGAGGATACCATGGGGGACGTGCAGGGTGATTTTCAGGGCGGCTCTGTGGATGTTATGACCGCCGATGACGTGGCCCAGTGGAAGTCGGCCATGGAGGCGATCTTGGGCCCCATGGAACCGGGAAAAGGAGCCTCCCGCGACGATGTTTCATAATATCTACCCCTTTGCCGCCATCATCGGGCAGGACCGGCTCAAGCGGGCCCTGATCTTGAATGCCGTCAACCCCGCCATCGGCGGGGTCTTGATCCGGGGCGAAAAGGGGACGGCTAAATCCACCGCGGTGCGGGCTCTGGCCGCCTTGCTGCCGGAAATCAACATCGTCAGGGGGTGTCCGTTTGTCTGCGACCCGGACCAACCGCAGGAGTTTTGCCACCAGTGCCGGCAGCACCCCCACCGGATTCAAATGGGGGTGCGGCGCCTCAGCGTGGTCACCCTGCCCCTCAACGCCACCGAGGACCGGGTCGTCGGCGGCATCGATTTCAACCAGGCGGTGAAAACCGGGCGCCGGGTTTTTCAACCCGGGCTGTTAGCCAAAGTCCACCGGGGGATTTTGTATGTCGATGAGGTCAACCTGCTGGATGACCACATCGTCGATATCATCCTGGATGCGGCGGCCTCAGGCCGAAACGTGGTAGAGCGGGAAGGCATATCTTACACCCATCCCTCCCAATTTATCCTGGTGGGGACCATGAACCCGGAGGAAGGGGAACTGCGGCCCCAGCTTCTGGACCGGTTCGGGTTCTGCGTGGAGGTGGCGGCGGAAAAGGACGTGGGCCAACGGGCGGCGCTGATGCAGCAGCGGGAAGAGTACGATAGCGATCCCCAGGGTTTTGTCCGGCGATTTCAAAAGGAAAGCGATCAGATCGCCCAGGAGATCATGGCCGCCCGCCACTTTCTCAAAAACGTCACCTTTCCCAGCCACTTGAGGACCCTGGTGGGCGAGATTTGCACCGAAAACTACGTGGCCGGCCACCGGGCCGATCTGGTCATCGAACAGGGCGCCAGGGCCATGGCGGCCCTTATGAAGCATCATGAAGTAACGGTTGATGATATCCGGGAGGTTGCCTGGCTGGCCTTATCCCATCGCAAACGAGAGCCGGCCCCCCCGCCACCACCGCCGCCGCCGCCGGAGCACGACCACGAGCATCCGGAGCCGCCGGAAAACCAGCCGGACCAGGAGCCTGCGCCCGAAGAACAGCCGCCGCCGGAGCAACCGGAGCCGCAGGATGCGTCGCAAAACGCCAAGACGGAGGAGACGCCCCCCCCCGGAAACCTCCGAAGACCAGGCGGAGCCTGATCGCCAGGCCGAAGACCAGAACCGGAGGGAAAATGCCATAGAGCAGATCTTTGAGGTGGGAGAGACCTTTAAGGTTAAAAAGATCTCCTCCCAGAGAGACCGGGTCTTTCGTCGCGGCTCGGGACGCCGGTCCCGCACCCGGATCGCCCAGAAACAGGGGCGCTATGTGAAAAGCACCTCGGTAACCAAAACCGGCGATGTGGCCCTGGACGCCACCTTGCGGGCCGCGGCGCCGTATCAACTCCAGAGAACCAGCGGCAACGGCCTGGCCGTGGTATTGAAGCCGGAAGATCTCCGGGACAAGATCCGGGAAAAACGCATCGGCAATTTTCTGCTCTTTCTGGTGGACGCCAGCGGCTCCATGGGCGCCCGTGGCCGGATGACCGCTTCCAAGGGGGCCATCATGTCGCTGTTGCTGGACGCCTACCAGAAACGGGACCGCATCGCCATGGTTTCCTTTCGCAAGGATGAGGCCGTAGTGAATCTGCCGCCCACCTCTTCCATCGAAATGGCCGCCCACCTCCTCAAAGAAATGCCCGTGGGCGGACGCACGCCGTTGTCCGCGGGTCTGGCCAAAACCTATGAGGTGATGCGCAACTACCTGTTGCGCGATCCTACGGCCCGGCCCATCGTGATCGTGATTACCGATGGCAAATCCAACGTAGCCCTGGGAGAGAGGAAACCGCTGGAAGAAGCCCTTGATCTTGCCGGCCGGCTTTGCTTGGATGAGCGGGTCCGTTTCATCGTCGTGGATACCGAAAGCCAGGGGTTGGTGCATTTCGGCCTGGCCCGCAAGCTGGCCGTAGCCATGCAGGCGGAATATTTCAAAATCGAAGATCTGAAAGCCGATACCCTAGTAAATATCGCCAAGGACAATGTGAAATGAGTAAGCGCGCTGTTTATCCTTTTGTCGCTATCGTGGGCCAGGAAAGAATGAAACTGGCCCTGATCCTGAACGTTATCAATCCTACTCTTTCCGGCGTCCTGATTCGGGGGGAGAAGGGGACGGCCAAATCAACGGCCGTTCGGGCTCTGGCGGAAATTCTTCCGGCCATCAACGTGGTCAAGGATTGTCCGTTTCAGCTTTTCCCGGAGGAAGCCCCCGAGGTGTGCCGGGAATGCGCTCATAGCGAATGCAGCCGCCAGGTGATCCACCATGAGCCGGTTTCGACCGTGCCGCGGGGCATCCGTGTGGTTGAGCTGCCGGTGGGGGCCACCGAAGATCGGGTGGTGGGCACAATGGACCTGGAACACGCCCTGAAAAAGGGCGAAAAGCGCATGGAACCGGGTATCCTGGCCGCCGCGCATCGGGGCATCCTTTACGTCGATGAAGTGAATCTGCTGGACGATCATGTGGTGGATGTGCTGCTGGATTCGGCCGCCATGGGGGTCAACACCATCGAACGGGAAGGGGTGAGTTTCTCCCATCCGGCTCGGTTCACCCTGGTGGGGACCATGAACCCGGAAGAAGGGGAGTTGCGGCCCCAGCTTCTGGACCGGTTCGGGTTGTGCGTCCATATCGAGGGGATCAACGAACCCGTGGCTCGGGTCGCCATCATGGAGCGGCGCATGGCCTTTGATGAAAGTCCTGAAGACTTTTGCGGGCAGTGGGAAGACGAATCCCGGGAATTGGTGGAGAAAATTAAAAGGGCCATCGATCTGTATCCGCAAGTTGTAATCGGGCAGCCGTCACTTTTTGAGATCGCCTCTTATTGCCTTGATGTGGGCGTGGATGGCCACCGCGGCGATATCATCATCCTGAAGGCCGCTAAAACTTTGGCAGCCTTCCATGGGAGAACGGAAGTGATCAAAGATGACATAGACACTGCCGCCGAAATGGCCTTGCCGCATCGCATCCGCCGCCAGCCACTCCAGGATATTGTGGTTGATGTGGACCGGCTGCGTCGCCAAAACCTGGCCCGATAGGTGGCAAGTGCATCATCGAACTTGTGGGCCTGGCGAGAGATTACCAAACCACCCAGGCCCCAAGAGGCATTGATCTTACGGTAAAAAATGGCAAGGTGTTTGCCTGCCTGGGTGTCTATGGCTCTGGCAAAAACACCACTATGCGGATTTTGACCGGCCTCCCCCGCCTTACCGCCGGCAGTGCAATACTCAACGGCCATGATATTGCCAAAGAAGGCTTGGCGGCGGGAATACAATACGGTAAGGCCTCACAGTTCATTGGGTTATAGGCCACCCGAAACTGAGGCCATACGGGTGATGCCCAGAGATCCTGGCTACGCTATGCTCCGCCAGGATCTCTGGCTTGACCTTGACCCCCAGACTAACTTAAAACTTGGTACAATTACTGGTGGCAGGTCAGGACCTCTCCCTGAGCCCTTACGGTCACATCGGTTAGTAAACCACGGTGGATTTGGCGCTGGTCATTTCTACCACCAGGCGCCCGGCCTTAATCAATTCGGTTCCCGGGATCAAATCAGCCTGACCGATCTTGCGCTCCTCGATGCAGGGCATGCAGACCAAAATCTTGCCACCATTGGCTACGAAGCTGTCAATCAGGGTCTTCAGCGGGGTGAGACCTGGGGCCAGGACGTGTTCGGCGTAGCCCTGTTTGGCCAGATAAACCCCGGTGCCCTGCAGTACCACCACGGCCTCCACGTCCATGGATTGGGCGGCGTTGGCCACCAGAAAGGGAAAGGTGGCCCGCTCCGGGTCCTCCCCCGCATGGGTGGCCACTAAGACAATCTTTTCCTTCTCTTCCGACATCTTCGCCCTCCTTTTTGAATAATTTCGTCACCTTAATTTTTAGATATTGGTCGTAGGCGAAGTCCTCGCAGCTGCCGTCCGCCTTCATCAACCTTAGCTTACCATCAAGGAGTTCATGGGGGCCGTCCTCCAACCCGGTCCCCAGATACCCCACCTTGATTGCTCGGGTGCTTTCGGGGTCACCATGCGAGCCTAAATTTACCTTTCTCCCAGCCTCCGGAAACAAACCGGCTGCTATGCTCCGTTGCTATAGGGGCTTGGCCCCAAGGCCCGCAAGGCCTCGGTCATCTCCACCATCACCTCTGCCAACTTCTGGGCCTCGCTGGATGAAATCCATTCGAGCCGGAAGCGCTCCGGCTCCAGACCGAAATCTTCCAGCATCAGATCCAGGCCTTCGGCTCGGGCGAGGGCTCTATTATTGCCTTCCAGGTAATGGCATTCGCCCAGATGACAGCCGCACATCAGGACGCCGTCGGCGCCTTTGGTGAGGGCGTTGATCACCAGGTTGGGGTGGACCATTCCCGAGCACATCACCCGGATGATACGGGCGTTGGGGGGATACTGGATCCGGGAGACCCCGGCCAGGTCGGCCCCGGCATAGGAGCACCAGTTGCAGCAGAACGCAATGATGCGCGGTTCATACCGGTCTTCCATTTCTTTCCCCCTGAGGTTAGGTTATTCATCCATGATCAGGGCATCGGCGATCATCTCCCAGATGTACTTCACTTCGATGTCCAGTTTGTACTTGGGCTTCAGGTTCTTCATGATCTGGTCCCGGCAGTTGGAGCAGCCCGAGATGACCAGGTCCGCGCCCGTGGCCTGGATATCCCGGGCCTTGAAGCCGCCGTGTTCGGTCTTTTCTTTCTCGAAGGGGCCCGGCCAGTTGCCCGAACCGGCGCCGCAGCAGTAGCTCTCCAGGCGGTTGTGGGGCATCTCCCGGTAATTGTTCATGTCCATCAGGTAGGAGAGGATCTTCCGGGGTTTTTCCAGGTTGGAGTCGTCCCCGAAGGTCAGGTAGACCGAGCGCATGTGCTTACAGGAGTCGTGCCAGGTAACGATGCGGCCTTCGTGCACGCTCTTGTCCACCTTGATGCGGCCGCTCTCCAGCCAATCCAGGAGCACGTCAAAGAAGTACACGTAGTTGTGGCCGGTCTCGGGGCCGAACTCGTGCTTGAAGTATTTCTCCAGGTTGATGCGGGTGCCGTAGGAGGCGCCGCCGCAGTCGGGGAGGATAAAAGTCTTGGCCTGGAGGCGCTTCATGTTCTCCACCTTGCGCCGGGCAATTTCCTTAGAGGCCTCCATGTTGGCGGTGAAGATGCCCCAATCCACCGATTCCCAGTTCTTGGAGGAGGTGGTCCAGTCGGCCTTGGCGGCATGGAAGATCTTCCACCACCATTTCATGTCGTCCGGTTCGGCGTAGGCCTCCTTGGAGTTCTGGAAGTGGAGATACTCCGCGCCCACTTTCTCCACCGGGGTGACGAAGCCGGGGCAACATTCCTCGGCCAGTTCTTCCCCCAACTCCTCAAGCAGGGTGACGTAGTCATCCTCGGGAATGCCCATATTGTTGCCGGTCCTGAGGACCATATCCACCCCCTTGTGGAGCACGCCGGGCACCTTGTCCCGGGGCCGGGCCGCCTTGGCCGCCATCCACACCTTGACCAGCTTGACGCCCATGGGGCAGCCGATTTCGCAGCGCTGGCAACCGGTGCAGAACCAGACGAAGCGGGAGTCAATGACCTCCTGGTCCATGCCGAAGGCAGCCATGCGGATGACCTTGCGGGCGTCCAGGCCTTCATCCTTGCTGCTCTCCATCCCGGTCAAGGGGCAGCCGCCGGAACAGGTGCCGCAGGTGAAACAGGCCTGCAGGTGGGATTCCGAGAGAATGCCGCTGAAGATGCTTTTCTGTCGTCTTTCGGCCAGATTGCTCAAATTTAGAGGTTCCATAAGCTATTTCCTCCTTACTGGTTTGCTGGTTAAATTGCGGATATGGTTAGTAAGTTATGAGCCTGATTATCCACCTCAATTCATGCCGCCAATTTTTCCACCTTCACGGCGCAGACCTTGAACTCCGGAATCTTGGCCACCGGGTCCAGGGCCGGGTTGGTGAGAACGTTGGCGGCACACTCGGCAAAATGAAACGGGATGAAGACCACGCCCCGGTCCACCCGCTGGCTGATCTTGACCGGAATCCGAATCTCCCCCCGGCGAGAACTGACCTGAACCGGTTCCCCGTCTTCCATGCCCATCCTCTCGGCGTCTTCGGGGTTGATTTCAACGTAACCGGTCGGCACCTCATGGTGCAGGGAGGGAGAGACCCGGGTCATGGTGCCGGAATGGAAATGGGCGAAAGAACGGCCGGTGCTGAGCAGCATGGGATATTCCTCATCTTCCACTTCGGCCGGCGGCTTATAGTCAATGGCCTGAAACAGGCCCCTCCCCCGGGTAAAGCGGTCTTTGTGGAGATAGGGGGTGCCGGGGTGCTCCTCCGTGGGGCAAGGCCACTGCAATCCCTGGGCTGACAGCCTCTCATAGGTCATGCCGGCGTAGCTGGGGGTGAGACGGCGGATCTCTTCAAAGATCTCCTCGGGAGAGGAGTACTTCATGGGGTATCCCAAACGCGCCGCCAAGTCCTGGGTAATCTGCCAATCCTGCCGGGATTCACCCACCGGCTGGATGGCCTGGCGCACCCTCAGCACCCGCCGCTCGGTGTTGGTGAAGGTGCCGTCTTTCTCGGCGAAGGAGACCCCGGGCAGCACCACCTGAGCCATCTGCGCGGTCTGGGACAGGAAAATGTCCTGGGTGATAAAAACCTCCAACTTCTGCAATGCGGCTTTAACGTGATGCAGGTCCGGGTCGGTCACCATGGGGTTTTCCCCCACGATATAGAGGGCCTTGATCTTGCCCGCCTCTATGGCAGCGAACATGTCCGTGAGGGTCAGTCCCGGTTGCTTAGGGAGGTCCCGCCCCCAGGCCTGGGAGAACTTGGCGTTGGCCGCCTCATCCCCCACCGGCTGGTAGCCGGAAAAGACGTTGGGCAGGGCCCCCATGTCGCAGGCCCCTTGGACGTTATTCTGGCCCCGCAGGGCATTCACCCCGCCCCCGGCTACCCCGATGTTGCCGGTGAGCATGGCCAGGTGGGCCAGGGACTTGACATTGTCCACCCCGGTAGTGTGCTGAGTGATGCCCATGGAATAGACAATGGCGGAGGGCCGGTGGGTGGCGTAGATCTCCGCCAGACGCCGCAACTTGCCGGGCGCAACCCCGGTGATGGCCGCCACTTTGTCGGGAGGGTACTCCTCCAGTTTGGCCGCCAGGGCCTCAAACCCCTCTGTCCGTTCGGCGACATACGCCTTATCGTGCCAGCCTTCTTTCACGATGATGTGCATCAGTCCGTTGATCAGGGCCACGTCGCTCCCCAACCGCTGCTGCACGGCAATCTCCGCCAGCTCCGCCAGTTGAATCCGGCGCGGGTCGGCCACCAGCAGCCTGGCCCCCTGGGCCATGGCCCGGAAGATCCACTTGGCGGCAATGGGGTGGCCCTCGGTGGTGTTGGAGCCGATGACCAGGATGGTTCTGGCATTGTCCAGGTCTACGATGGAGTTGGTCATGGCCCCGGACCCGAAGGCCGCGGCCAGGCCCACGACCGTGGAGGCGTGGCAGAGGCGGGCGCAGTGATCAATATTGTTGGTGCCGATGACGGCCCGGGCGAACTTATTCAAGATGAAATTCTCTTCATTGGTGACTTTGGCGGAAGCCAACACCTGCACCGCCTCCGGCCCGTGCCGGTCCAATACGCTTTTCAATCCCTGGGCCGCCGCGGTGAGGGCTTCATCCCAACTCACCGGGGTTAATTGGCCATTTTTCCGGAGCAGCGGCTGGGTCAGGCGCTGCCCGCTCTCCACAAACTCATGGCTGCTCCAGCCCTTCAGGCACAGGCTTCCCTGGCTTACCGGGTGCGATTTCACCGGCAAGGAGCCGACGAGGCTCCCATCCAGCACTTCCAGCAAAATCCCGCAGCCGCAGCCGCAATAGGGACACGTGGTATGGATGTTGCGAAAATTCATCAAACCTCTCCTTCTATGCCGCGATCTCGGCATCCGGCTGCTTTGCCAGCCAGGCGGCCCGGACTTCTCGTTTCACCGGGTTGGGCCCCAGCTTCTGGGTCCGCTCGAACATTTCCCGGCAGACCGTGGCGAATTTGGGACCCTCACCGGAAGCGACATGGAACATTTCCAGGCGCTCTGGCTCAATTCCCATGGAGGCCAGGTCTTTTTTCAGCTTGGCAACCCTTTTGACCGCCTGGATATTGCCTGCCAGGTAATGACAGTCCCCGATATGACAACCGGAGACAAAGACCGCATCGAACCCCAACTCAAAGGCCTTGAGCAGGTGCAGGATGTCCACCCGACCGGTGCAAGGCACCAGCATGATCCTGATTTCCGGCGGGTATTGCAGGCGCATGGTGCCCGCCAGGTCGGCGCCGGCATAAGAGCACCAGCGGCAACAAATCCCCAGTATTCTAGGAAAATCTGTTTGGTTCATTTCGTCTCCTTTGGTTATTTTTTCATGCCGCACTAACGGCAGCCGGCCGCTGGGCCAGCCAGGCGGCCCGGGCCTCCCGGTGCATCGGATTGGGCCCCAAGCGATAGGCGCGCTCGGTCATTTCCCGGGCGATGGCCGCGAATTGCGGCCCCTCCGAAGCGGACACGTGGAACATTTCCACCCGCTCCGGCTCCAGGCCCACCTCTTTCAGAATTTCCTTCAACCTCTCCACCCGCTTGCGGGCGTAGAGATTGCCGCTCACATAATGGCAGTCACCTTCATGACATCCCGAGACAAAGACGGCATCCGCCCCCACCTCAAAGGCCTGGAGCAGATGGAGAATGTCAATCCGCCCGGTGCAAGGCACCATGATGATCCTGATGTTAGGCGGGTATTGCAGGCGCATGGCCCCCGCCAGATCGGCGCCGGTATAGGAACACCAGCGGCATAAGAAACCGACAACCTTGGGAGAATATTCCGGGTTCATTGATCCTCCTCTCCGTTAAACGCCAGCCCCTGGTCTCACTTAGGCCGACTGGATGGTCAAAAGAGCCATGGTTCCCTGAATAAACGGCTTCCGTCCCGTCCTTTCCAGGGAGTTGCACCGGCACTTACATCGGCTTAGTCTCCAGGGTCGATTCCTCTCCCAGAACCTTCCAGGGGGAGGGAGCGGCTCCCAGGGAGCCGACGTCGTAGTCAAACAGCTCCTTCACCAAGGCGTTCCCTTTCTTGTAAAGCACCCGGAGCGGGATGTCCGCGGGGCAGTTTTCTTCGCACAGGCCGCAGTCGATGCAGCGTCCGGCCATATGGACGGCCCGCACCAGTTGAAAGATAGTATCCGGCGGTATCTGGCCGGTGCTCATGAGATCGGCATGCTCCAGAGAACATTCTTTGCAGAAGCACATGGGGCAGACATCCCGGCAGCCGTAGCATTTGATGCAGCGGTCAAAGGCGGTGAGCCATTCCTGGAAAGCCGCTTCCTCGCCCAGGGCTTCGATGCGCTCCACCCGCTTGCTCTTGAGTACGGGCTGGCATTTCTCCCCGGCATCGGCCACCGAGGCCCAGGGGCCGGGACATTCGCAGTAGTCGGCCTGCTGCTGGGTGCAGGCGACGCCCACCAGCACCACCTTCTCCGGGTCTAATTCACCCCACTTGTACAGTTCGTTGAGTCCCCGTTCGTCGCAACCCCTTACCTGGATGGCGAAGGCGGCCTCGGGATAGCGGGCCGATAGGGCTATCAGGAGCTTGTCCAGGGGGTAGCGGGCGTTGTCCGGGGCGACGATGGCCCGGTCCACCTCCGCCAGGTTTTCTTTGGTGAAGAAGTGCGGCAGGGGGTGGCTTTCATTGATGAGATATCCGAGATAACCGGCTACCTTACCCTCTTGGAGCAGGTTCCGGACTTTTTCACGCAGTCTATCCATGAGTTGGTATCCTTAAGGTCTTGGCGGCATTGGGGTTACGCCGCTTTTGGAGCCCGCTTCAGACGCGCCGGGCCCATGTTCTTGATCTTTTCGGTAAAATCCCGCACCGTCTGGGCGAACTTGGGCCCTTCCGCGGCGGAGATCCATTCCAGGTGTAGCCGTCCGGGTTCAAAACCGGTAAATTTGAGCAGGTCCTGGAGGAAGCGCATGCGCTTGAGGGTCATATAATTGCCCCGGAGATAATGGCAGTCGCCGATGTGGCAGCCGCCGATAAGCACGCCGTCGGCGCCTTTCTGGAAGGCCCGGAGCACGTGGTGGGGCGACATCGTGCCGGAACACATGACCCGGATGACCCGGATATTCGGGGGATACTGGAGACGGCTGACGCCGGCCAGGTCGGCCCCGGCGTAAGTGCACCAGTTACAGAAGAAGCCGATGATTTTCGGTTCGAAAGTGCTATCGCTCATGGTTTATCCTTTGGCTGAATCCTCGCAATATTACCCTCCTCGAGCAGGGGCGGTTGGCGCACTGCTCCAGGAGGTTAACCCGCGGCCAGGTCTTTCAGCTCCGCCAGGGCCTGATCAATCTGGGTGTAAATCTGCTTGTTGCTAAAGCCCAGGAGGGTGATGCACTCCGACGGGCAGTTGCCGGCGCAGGTGCCGCAACCCTTGCACAGGGCCTGGTTGACCTCGCAGACATTTTCCGGCTCCTTGTAGTCGATGGCCCCGAAGGGGCAGACCCCGACGCAGGCCTGGCAGCCGGAGCAAAGGGCCGGATCGATGAAGGCCACCACACCGCCGGCCTTGATGGACTCCTGGCTCAGGACCACTGCGGCCCGGGCCGCCGCGGCCTTGGCCTGGGCGATGGCCTCGTCCAGGGGCTTGGGATAGTGGGCCAGGCCGGCGACAAAGACGCCTTCGGTGGCGAAATCCACCGGGCGGAGCTTCATGTGGGCCTCCAGGAAAAAGCCTTCGTGGTTCAAGGGCACCTTGAACATCTGGGCCAGCTTCTCCTGCTCCTTAACGATGATGGCGGTGGCCAAGGTCAGGATATCGGGCTTAATGGTGATGGGGATGCCCAGGATGAGGTCTTTGACCGTGATTTGGAGACCGCCCTGCGCGGTTTGCGCCACCTGGGGCTTGTCGTCCCCGGAGAAGCGGATGAACATGACCCCCTTCTCCCGGGCCTCTTTGTAGAGGTTTTCCCTCAGGCCATAGGTGCGGAGGTCCCGGTAGAGGATGTACACGTCCATGTCCGGGTTGATCTCTTTGAGCCGGATGGCGCTCTCCACCGAATGGGTGCAGCAGACCCGGCTGCAATAGGGCCGCTCCGGTTCCCGGGACCCCACGCACTGAATGAAGGCGGCGCATTTGGCCGCGGTAACCAGGGGATTTTTCTCCCGGATAGCCTGGTCCAGTTCCAGGGCCAGCATGACCAGGGGATTCTCCTTATAAAGGTACTCGTTGGGCTTGTAGGAGTGGGCGCCGATGGCGATGACCGCGGCGCCGTGGGCCACCATGGTTTCCCGGCCTCCGGTGCTGATGGTGCTGGTGAAATTGCCCACAAACCCCTGAACATCGGCGACCTCCGAGTTAAGGTAGACTTCGATCTGTGGATGACCGGTCACCCGCTGCACTAACCCGTCCACGTAGGGCTTAACCGGCTCCCCTCTCCAGGTATGGTTGAGCTTCAGGGCGTGGCCGCCCAGGAAGTCCTTTTTCTCCACCAGGTGCACCTTAAACCCCTGGTCAGCCATACCCAGGGCCGCTTCCATCCCCGCGGCGCCGCCGCCGATGACCAGACCGGCCTTGGTGATGGGCAGGGTGAACTCTTTTAAGGGTTGCTGCAAGGCCACCTTGGCCACGGACATGCGTACCTGGTCTTTGGCCCGCCGGGTGGCCCGCTCGGGCTCATTCATGTGCACCCAGGAGCCCTGGTCGCGGATATTGGTCAGCTCAAAGAGGTACTTGTTGAGGCCGGCCTCCTTGATGGTCTCCTGGAACAGGGGTTCATGGGTCTTGGGGGTGCAGGAGGCCACCACGATGCGGTTCAAGTTATGTTCTTTAATCCGCTCCTTGATGATCTCCTGGGTGTCCTGGGAGCAGGTGAAGAGATTGTTCTCCACGTACGCCACAAAGGGCAGGGTACCGGCGTAATCCCGCACCGCCTCCACGTCGATCACCCCGGCGATATTGATGCCGCAGGAGCAGACGAACACGCCGATGCGGGGGGATTCCTGGGAAATATCCCGCTCGGCGAATTCAGGCTTTTTCTTGGCCAGGGAGAATCGGGCGGCGGCAAGCAATTCGCCCGCCGCGGCGGCGGAAGCCGAGGCTTCCATCACCGACTGGGGTATGTCCTTGGGACCCTGGAAGGCGCCGCAGACGAAGATGCCGGGGCGGGTGGTGGTCACCGGCGTAAACGAGGAGGTCTCGGCAAACTTATTGACGTTGAAGTCGATCCCCAGGGTGCGGCCCATCTCCAGCACGTCCGGGGCCACTTCCAGCCCCACGGACAAAACCAGCATCTCGAAGGTCTCGGACCTCAGGGTACCGTCTTCATCGAGATAGCGGATGCTGAGGTCGTCGGTGTCCGGCACCGGATCGATGCTGTGCACCCGGGAGCGGATGAATCTGACCCCCTGCTCATCCCGGGCGCGCCAGTAATACTTCTCGAAGTCCTTCCCCATGGTGCGCATATCCATGAAGAAGATGGCGGCATCCAGCCCGTTCTTGCTGTGCTCCTTGGCGATGACCGCCTCTTTGATGGCGTACATGCAGCAGACCGCGGAGCAGTGGCTGTTGTCGCAGTGGTTCAGGTCCCGGGAACCGACGCACTGCAACCAGGCGATCTTCTGGGGTTCCTTGTGGTCCGACGGCCTCACCAGGTGGCCCTGATAAGGGCCGGAAGCACTCAAGATGCGCTCAAACTCCATGCTGGTGATGACGTTGGGATAATTGGCGTAGTGATAGGCGCCGTACTGTTTGGGATCGTAAGGTTTGAAACCCGGGGCCAGGATCACCGCCCCCACCTGCAGGTCCCGGGGCCGATCGCTTTGGGAAAAATCCACCGCCCCGGTGGGGCAGAATTTTTCGCAGGCCTTGCACTTGCCGCCCTTCTTGAAGTAGATGCAGTTGGCGGCATCAATGGCGTACTTCAGGGGCACCGCCTGGGGATAGAGGACGTAAGCGGCTTTGCGCGGTATCAGCCCCTGATTGAAGGCGTCCGGCACCTTCTTGGGGCACTTCTCGGCGCACAGGCCGCAGGCGATGCACTTGACCGGATCGATATAGCGGGCCGCCTGGTTCACCGTGACGGTAAAATTGCCGGGCTCCCCCGCGATCCCTTGCACCCGGGCCGGGGCCAGAATTTCAATATTCAAATGGCGCCCGCATTCCACCAGCTTGGGGGAGAGAATACACATGGAGCAGTCGTTGGTAGGAAAGGTCTTGTCCAACTGGGCCATGACCCCGCCGATGGCGGGCTGGGCTTCCACCACATAGACATAAAACCCGGCGTCCGCCAGGTCCAGGGCGGCTTGCACCCCGGCGATGCCGGCGCCCACCACCATGACCGCGCCCACCGGATTGGTTCCGAGCTTCTCTGATTTCATAGGTTCACCTTTAGATCATTGCTTGGGTCAGAAGATTTTTGAACAAGAGGCCGAACGCCACGGGATAAACTGGTCCGCAAACGCCCTGGAAGCATTGGCCGCCGCAGGCGGGAAAGGAAGCATGCCCGTGGCGGCCGCTCAACCCGCGGGCGCGGGAGAACGCAGATATATCCTGAAGATTCAGGCGATTAAATCAGGTTAAACAGGCTGGAGGTAGTGCAAAGTGATGGAAGCTTGGGGGGGTATTACCTTGGGGGTGGGAATACGGTTCTTACAAAGCTAACCTAAATCCATCTAATCCCAGGTGATCCGCCCCGTCCCTTGCCAGCCCGATGGGTATCAAGAGCCTTACCAAGGCTCCGCGGTCGCCTGAGCTTCAGGATTTTACCCTAATGGGAATCATTGGCCGATACACCCGGAATCACCTCCTTTGAGAAAATTATCGCAATTATAAACCATGCCCAATGAGAATCAAGTTTATTTCTTGCTTGCCCCGGCTTTAGATGAATACCTGCCCTGTATCCGCCCCTTCGGGTCCTGCCAAAATGCTTCGATACGCAATCCATATATGCTCTTTTTTAGCCAGCCCCGCCGTCGTTTTTTGGCTTCCGTTGTCTCCACGCCAGTGGGGGGGTGAGCCGCCGGCCTCAAGCCGGGGAGAGAGGGGATATAAACTATGCATTCACCCAGACCCGTCTTAGGCGCTCCCAGGAAGATTGTGGGGTGTTCATGGGCCTCTGCCTGATGAGAGGGGTCTCACCCCCTGACTCCATGGCTCGGGCCACAGTCGGGCAGGTCCAGACTGCCAGCATATTTTGGGCAGCAGCAGGATAGGACGATAAAGGGAGGATATTTATGAATAATCGGGGCAGGCGGTTAACTCCCGTTGCTCCTGAATTTAAAGGTCCAACGCCTCCAGAGAGGGCGGCGGCGGCGGCGGCAGCCCCACCACCCGTTCCCCGGTATGATCGGGTCCGAAGACCTGGAGAGTCAGGTCCCGGCCGGCCAGACGGAGAATTATCTCTTGCGGCGACGATACATAGAAACAGAGGCCGGCCACTTCTTCAGGTTCCGGCAGCCGCGGGCCGGTGGTGGGGTCACGGAGTGATTCCAGACGGATGATGAGGCGCTCCCCTTCAGGGTGAGCGGTCCAGACCAGGCGCCGGGTCATGAGCCAATGGTTCAAGACCCTAACCGTGGGTGCGACCCAGATACTGCCTGCATGATAGTGCTGGGCCAGGCGGTCCAGGGCAGAACGGTCCGGGAGGGGAAAAAGTTCCTCTCCCGGCCCCGGGCGCGGCAGGCCCAGATGGGTGTAAAGGATAAGATATCCTTCCTGATCCAGCAACTGCGAAAGCACCGGGTCCCCCAGGGTATAACGCAGGGTGTGCCGGGAGGTGGGCTCCTCAAGGCCCCGCAGGTGGCGGGTGAAGGCCATGAGCGGCAGGCCGTTCCTGAGGATGACGGGTTGACACAATTCCATGATCTGGGCGGTGGTCCTGGTCTTCTGCCGCCGTCCCAGGAGGATTTTCACCACATTCTTCAAGGCATTGAGGCCCGGCCGGAGCCGGGAGCCTGGAGACCCCGGCCGGCTGGAAAGGGGCCAAGAGACCAGATCGGACCACCAGTAATATTTCAGGCCCAGAGGCTTCAAGAGGTCGGCGGTGTAGTAGGGCGAATCCGGGTCGTCCCCGGCATAACCCGGCTGCAACCTGGCCCGCAAGTTCTGCCGGTTGCAGGGATCGCCATGATTGAGCCAGATCTTGACGGACAATCCCTGCCGCTGGAGATCTTCCACCAGTCTGGCCGCCAGGGAGCGCAGGGCCTGCGGCTGGGGGGCGGCCAGGTTGAAGTCCCCCCAGGAATGCAAGGAATCGATGAGCCCCCCCCGGATGGCCTGGATAATGTGGTGGGCCTCAGGCCCCGGGGTCCGGCCGTCAGGGAGGAAGTAAGCCATCTGCCCCGGATCCCGCCCCTGTCCAAAAAAGGAGTCCCCAACGGGTAACCCCAAACCGTTCCGGGGGTCGTTCAGATAACGGTGCAGCGCTAGAAAGGTGGAAAGATCGCAGCCGTCGATATCGGAACAGATGGCCAGGGCGGCCCGGTAGGGGAAGGGGAAGGGTCTGAGCTTGACCACCGGCTCCGGTGACAACCCAACTCCAGGCTGATCATGACTCTTAGACAAAGTCGCGGTCCAGAAAATCATCCCCAATGGGCCGGGGACAGGTGTAATAAGCCAGGGTGGAGGTCAATGTGAGCAGGCTCCAAAGTTGGTTTTTATCGTAATCCTGGGGCCTGGCGAGCACCCGGGCCAGGGCCCGGGAATCCACATACTGGTTGAGGAGAGCACCGGCGAGGCTTTGATCCCGCAAACAGGCTAAGATATTGGACTCTGGCCCCACCTTGTCGTAACGTCCCAGAAACCTTCTTAAGCGGCGGATAAGGTTGGGCCGGCGCCGGGTGAGGTTCTTGGCTTGATAGAGCAGGGAGAATTTCAGGGACGAGAGGGGCGCCTGCCAGTCGGCGTAATCAATGCCGGCCACCGCCGGATGGAGTTGGGCCAGAAACTCCCGGTAGAGACGGTACCCCTCCTTGTCCCGGTCCGGGCAGTTCATGGCGTAATGGAAAAACTCGAAGGAATAAAAGGGGGTGACGCTCCAGAAGAAATGGCGGTTGCGGTCCTCGCCCTCATGGTACATTTTGGTGGCCACTTCCAGGCAGAAGAAGTGCTTGTATTTCCGGTCGGGAGCCGTTTCCGGATAGGAAGCCAGGTGCCCGGCGAGTTCGGCTTTGATATCCTGGGCGGCCAACCGGGTGAGGGCCGCCACCTGGTCCAGAGGCCAAATCTGGTATCTTTCTATGATATATTCCAACAGGGCTTGGGGAGTATCTACCCGGCGATACGGACTGGAAACCCCCAAGGCGTCACCGCCGCCGTCGCCGGTAAAGTAGGTCATCCCGGGGCCGAATTTCTCCCGTAGCTGATGGAAAAACGGCAGGATAAAGCTCATGCGCAAATTGTTGGCGCCGCCTTTCATATCCAGGAGCTGCACCAGGTCTTTTCCCTGTGGGGGGCGCGGGTGGAATAGGTGCCACTCCACTCCCAACGCCTCCGCGACCCGGGAGGCGACCCGCACGTCCGCGGCATTGGTCGGCGGAGAATTAAGGAAGGTGGCGGCGGTAAAGGGAATCTCTTCCCGTCGCAAACCCGCGGCGACGGCCCGGGAATCGAGGCCACCGCTCAAAGAGACCACATTGTTTCCCTCTCTCCCGGTCCGTTGCCGGCAGGCTTGCCGGAAGAGGCCCACGAGGTTATGGGCGTTTTCCGTCGGACTTCTAAAGGCGTGCTTCACTCCTTCCAGGTTGAACTCATGGAGTTTGGTTACCTTAATGGAGGCGTCCGCGGGGGAAATGAATACCAGGGAGGCGGGCTCTAAATATTCGATACCGGTAAACCAAGACCTCTTTCCCAACGGAAAACCCAGGAGCAGATATTGGGCCAGGGCCATGCGGTCAAAGTTGGCCGCGCCCAGCATCTGGGTAACCCGGCGCAGGTCTCGGGACAGAATCAGGCAGCCGTCCCGGAGGTGGACATAGGTGGGCAGGCGCCCGAAAACATCGTTAATCACCATGATGCCGCCGTCGGCCTTATGGACCAGGACCAGGAGGAAATCGCCGTCAGTGTGCAGCAACCACCTGGCCAGGTGAGCAATGCGATCTTTTTTTTCGGTAAATATGAGGTGGGCTAAATCGGAGAGTTGCGTAGTTAACTGTGGTTGTTCCGGGTGGTAAATGCACCCCTCCAGGTGCACCAGCAGATCTTCCGTTTCCCAGGTGAACACCGGATAATCCTCGCGGGTGGTGCAGCTCAGATGGGAATGCTGATCCTGCCAGACTACGCGGCGGTTGAAGCCAGAGGGGCAAGCATTCTCCACACCTAAGGGGAGGCCCAGGCCACCATACTTCAGGTCCCGCTTGAAGTCACAGATCAGAAAAGTTCCCCGCAAGAATTTTTCTCCCTCAGCCCGGGAAGGTCTATTTGCCGTCCCCGGCTCACGACGCTTCCAATTCCTCGCGTTTCCAGGTGATTAAATTCCAGGCCTCCAGCAACTCCTGCCGGGAGAGAGCGCCGGTGCAGACCATCAAGACAAAGAATACCAGAGCCATCAGTGCCAATCCGGCAAAAAAATTGATTTGCCAGGCAACCAATCCCCGTCCCAGCCCAAAGCTCAGCAAGCCGGCCAGCAAAGCCCGCAGGGTCACCCGCCCCAGCCCCAAGATCCTCACCTGACTCCAGCCCATGGCCTGGAGCATCAGGAAGAGCACCAGGACTTCGGATATGAGGGTGGCTCCTGCGGCGCCGTTTTGCTGGTAGACCGGGATCAGTGCCAGATTGAGGCATAAATTGAAGGCTACAGCCAGCAAAATGATTCGTACGATCTTCCGCTCCCGGTCCAGGGCGATGAGGCCGTTGGACAGCGACAGATTGACGAAAGTCAGCGCCAGGGACAAGGCCAAAATGGTCAGTGTCGGGATGGCGGGTTTGAACGCGGCTCCGAAGATCAGCAGGATAAAGCCCTCGGCCATACCACCCAGGACCGCGGCCAGGCCCAGGCCGATCACCAGGAGATATTTGAAGAACGGGCGAAAGACGGTGGCGAAGGACTCCCAGCCGGACTTGATCTGGCGGCTCATTACCGGGAGGAAAGCCCCGGTAAAGGCATCGGGCAGAAAGTCGAAGGATCCGCAGAGGCGCAAGGCTGCGGCATAAATGCCGGTGACGGTGTCTCCGGCCATAAAGGAAAGCATGAACATGTTGAGGGAGGCATATACGGTCAAGACCACGCGTATCAAGAGAAAATCTTTGGTGGACCTGACCAGGGTCAGCAGGTTGTTCCAGGTCACCCGGTGGAAGGGATTGCCGATTTTTTTGATGAAAAGCCACCAGGCCAGAGAGCAGGCTCCGGCCTGGGCGGCCAGCTCCAGACTGGCCAGGGTCAGAAGCCCCTGGCCGGAGAGGATGGCGGCCAACCCGGCCCCGCCGTAAACCAGGCGGAAGCTGATGACCACCAGGGCCTCATATTTGGCCTGCTGGCGGGCGCGAAAGAAACAGTTACTGGAGGTAATGTTGGTCCGGAAAAACAGAGACAGGCTCAGGAGCCACACCACCCACCTTTTCAGGTCACCTTCGACGATGGTCAGGCTCAAAATGACAATGACTACGGCGGAAGATAGGTAGGCCAGGAGCTTGAGGGCGAAAACCTGGCTGAACAATGGCCCTGCCAGGTCCGGCTGCCGTCCCACTTCCCTCTGGATATAGCGCTCCAGGCCGAAGCTGATAAAGATATCAAAAAAATTTACAAAGGTGAGGGCAAAGGCATAAATACCCATCATGCCCGGGCCCAGGCGGCGAGCCACGAAAATCACCAGCACCAGGCTCACCATCCGGGTGAAAAACTCGGTGGCGCTGAGCAATATCGTATTCAGGGCTATTTTGCGGTTGGCGGCTTCCATGACTTTTCCATGACGGTCAGGATGTCTGCGGCTACGGCTTTCCAGGTGAGGCGACTCATGACGTAGCGGCGCAAGGACTTGGCCAGCCTGACCGCCTCCGCGGGGTTCTGTTGAAGCTGGAGAATTATCGCGGCCAGGGCGCCGGCATCCTCCGGGGGCATCAGCAAGACCCCGCGCTGCACCTCTTCCGGGTAGCCCTCCAGGGAGAAGCCCGCAGTGACCACCGGCAGATTGAAGCTGGCATAGGTGGCCATTTTGGTGTGGATGGGGCCGTGTTCCAGGGCGGCGGCCTTGGTTAAGGGCATGAGAGCTATGTCCATGGCCGGCAGGACCCGGGCGAATTCCTCGGGGGGCAAAAAGCCGGTGAAGACCACCCGGTCCGCCAGCCCCAGGTCCGCAGCCTGGCGCTTAACTTGCTCCAGGCTGGGGCCGCCGCCCACGATGATAAAAAGCAGGTTGGGAATGGCGTCCAGACATTGGGCCATGGCCGTCAGCATGGTGGCAAAATCATAGCGCTCATAGATGACGCCCAGATACCCCAGGCAGAAAGAGTCGGCGGGCAGCCCTAAACGCTGCCTGGCCTCGGCCTTGGTAGGTATTTCTCCTGGGGCCAATTCCTCGGTCCCGTTTAAAATCAGGTGGATTTTCTCCACCGGGACTCCGAAGCGTTGATGGATGATCCGGCAGCGGGGCAGCGAGGGGACGATGAGCCCTGCGGCCCGGTGGTAATCCAACTTCAGGTTTAACTCCACTGCCTTCCGAATGAGGCAAGGATAGGTACCCTCCACGGGGGTGTCGTCCACTTCCAGATACAGGGGGATGCCAAAGAATTGGGAGCAGAGCCGGGGCCCCACAAAGACGTCCATGTCCCGGGCGTAAATAGCGTCATAGTGGTGCCGCCGGCACAGGGACCAGAGAACGCCGGTGCTGTATAGCACTTCTCGCAGCAAATAGCGCCGGCCGCCATGGTAAGGGCTGAGGAAATGGAACCTGATCGATTCCCTATGGGGCAGAGGGACTAACGGCCGGGGGATAACGGCCTCGACCCGGCAGCCGTTGGCCGCAAAACCGCCCAGGATTCCCAGGGTATGGGTCTGACAGGCGCTGGGCGTATCCAGGTCGACATAGGAAAAATAGAGGATTTGCATGGAATTGTGGTGTTAGGGGGATCGCGGAGCCTGGCCGTTACCGTTCGGCTGGTCACCTCCCTCCTGGCGGTTCACCTGCACCATCGCCAGGGACAACCCGACCAGCAGCCAGAAAGGGTCTCCCAGGAGGACATAGTTGTAGTCCAGTTGACGGGAAATACCCCAGGCACATAAGGTACCCAACAACCCTATGGCTAAGTAAGGCAGAATGGGATCAGTGCGGGACTGGCTCAGGCGGAAGAGCTGGATAACAACATAGGAAAGTATAACCAGAAACAGGCTCAGAACCGGGAGGCCCTGCTCGGCGGCGATGAGGAGAAATTCGTTGTGTACCGGGCGGGGAAATTCGTAGGAAATCCCCTCCGGGGTGGTGTCGTAATCCGGGGCGGCCATGGTGTAATTACCCAGTCCGATTCCCAACCAGGGGTGATGTCCGATAATATTCAGGGCCACCTCGGCTAAAGGAATCCGGACCCGGGCGGCCCCGTAATCCTCCAGAAACAAGCGTTGCCTCAACGGAGTGATTAGGCCCACTGAAACAATGAAAAAAATGATCAGCAGGGCCAGGGAGATAAGGAAGGAGAGGCCCCGATGTTTGATCCAGCGAAAAAAACAGAGATAAAAGGAGAACATGCCGGCAACGCCCAGGGCTAACCATCCCGCCCGGGAAAAAGTCAGGATCAGGGCGGTGCTCATCAATAATAAGGTCGGACAGAGCGCCAGCTTCACCCTTGCAGAGATGGGGGCCCAAAAAAGGGACAGATTGATCAAGATCAGCATAACGAGATAGCCCGCCAGGCTGTTGGGGTGGCCGAAGGTTCCCGACACCCGGCTGATGACCTCGGTACCCGCCATCGTGAGACTGTAAACATTATAGGACTTGCTTTCTCCGAAGATTTGCAGTCCCAAGGAGCCGCCGCTGGCATACTGGGCCAGCCCCAGGATTGATTGCGCAACCCCGGCAAGCAGCAGTACCGCCACAATATTGAAAATCGTCTGGCGATCCCGGATATTGTTGGCAAAGAAGAGGAATATCAGCCAGCTCTCAAAAATCAGCCACAAATTGCTGAACTTGATGATTTCCGGCATGGAGACGCCGTTCAGACCGGCCAGGCTCAGGCACCAAATCAGCAGAAACGGGATGGAGACCCAGGGGAAAAGATCCACCTTGAGGCGGATATCTACCGCCAGCCGGACCAGCCAGGAGATCATGAGACAAAAAAAGGCCACATCAAAGATGCTGATGCGGAAGCCGCTGACCGGCCAGCTAAACGCGGCTGGTTCCAGGAAAATGGGGTGAAAACTGAGGAATACGCTAGTAAGTGCCACGCTTAAATACAGGAGCAGCTTTTCCCTCTGGCGCACGATGCAAAAGAATGCCATCATTACGAGCATGAAGATAATGAAAACCATCCACTTGGTGGGCAGATATACTGCAACAGCCAAGCTGATGCCGATAGCCAGTCCCACCATGAGGACCAGGCCGGCCTCCAGTTGGAGAGCACGGGAAGCGGGGGCTGCCGGATAGTTCATGGCCGTTTATCACATTTGGTTAACTTATGGGGTCCGGTACTTTTCATCAGGGTCCCAATAATTGCCGGGGCAAAGTGGGAACTTCCCCAATCCCCAGCAATAATATGACTACATAAGCTATAAAGATACCCAGCCCGACGAAACAGAAGATCAAGGCAAGGTCGGAAAATCTGAATGATTTCTTATCTGAGCTATTTTCTGCGTCTGCGACCATTCTGGGTGGATTACCTTTAGACGCCAGGGACTCGCAGCCAAGTCCCAGGATAACCTGAGCCCCTGAGACTCCCCCTAACCCTTGACCTTTATTTAACGCGCCAACTTAGCGGTTAGTGGTGTCAATACCTACCTGACCGCCCCCACCGGGCCCAATCGGGTAAAGAAATACGCTCCGGGTTTGGGGGACCAACTTGTTCAAATACTGGTCAACCCAGTCATCCGCCTTGGTGATGAACGTGGGCGGCACGTACACCACGTCCCGGGGCTGGAGGACGAAAGACGCCCCCTCTTTGCCTTTCAAGACGTCTTTGAGGTTCACCAGGCAACCATAGTTGCGGCCATCCCGCTGGCGCACCACCAGAACATTTTTCATATCCGCCGTCGGCCGAGTGCCGCCGCCCACATCCATGACCGCCTCCAGCACCGTCATCCGTCCGGGCATCTGCAACGGGCCGGGCCGTTTCACCTCACCGGTCACCCAGGCCCGGCTGTCATTCATCCGGCGGACCATGATCGTCAGGTTAGGGTTTTTCAAGTGAGTCGCGTACCGTTTGAGCAACTCCCGGTGCAGTTCGGCGGGCGTCTTATCCTGGACCGATACGTCCCCGATGAGTTGCAGGGTCATAAATCCGTCGGGGCGCACAATCTGGCTCTCATCCAGTTCGGGCAAATAAAAGAATTTGACATCCAGGACGTCCCCCGCGGACAGGGTCAGGGCGGGAACGGGCTCGGCAGCCATGGAGGCCGTTTCCCGGGCCGGCTCCATGAAACTACAGCCCGTCAGACAACTTCCCATAAACAGGAGTAAAAAGAGAAACGGGACCGCTTTCCGGACATATTTATCTGACAGCATCAGTATTTCCTCGTTTAGGCAACCATGCGACAAGCGGCGCTGGCATAATAAACTTTTCCAGGATCTCAAGAATGGTGGTCTTGTAAAATGTCCAAGACCATCATTTTTCTCTAGAAGATCTATTCTTGCCATATTTCCATATCATGTTGATGTTGCATTATTATTTTCTTCTCCCCTTAAGCGGAGAAGGTTATGGATAAAAAAGACTTTTTATGGATACATTAATTATCAATTTAAATACCTCAGATGATGTTGTATAACGCCTTCGGTATGACAAAACGTCGCTTATTCAAAACAATGCCCAACACATTGGCGCTGTCATGTAAGTAGTTCTCAATACTGATGATTGTCTCGTAGCGAGTTTGATTGGCTTCAGCCACGAGAATGACCCCGTCAACCTTGGTGGAGATAGTGAGGCTGTCACTGGAACCAAGAATAGGGGCCGAATCGAACAACACGAAGTCGTAACGGGTTCGCACTTCTTCCACAAAGGTAGCAAATTTGAGAAGATCGAAGGGCGATAAAACCTGGGTGGCCGGCTTGCCGATGGTGATTACCTCCAGGTTGGGGCGCATGGCCGGTTGCACCACTTGCTGTAGATCCATTTCCCCGGTCAAGTAATTGAGCAAGCCCGGTTCCCGCGAGAGGCCAAAGGTCTGATGAGCCGATGGGTCGGCCAGGTTGCCGTCCACCAGCAGGATGCTGTGGTCGACCAGATCCCAGGCCAGCACCAGGGCCAGATTGCTGGCGGTAGTGCTGGCACCGGTATACCGATTGGCCCCGGTGACCTGGATAAGCAAGGGCGGATGAGATTTTGCCATGAATTGCAAATGAGTCTTCAGGGGGCGGAAGCTCTCCAATATTCCCGGATAACGCTGGGGTTCCGCCATCCAGAGGGGCACCACTCCCCCACCCGGCCGGGAAGTATGACCCGACTCCAAGGACAATTTGGAAAAGATCCTGGTATGCGATTTGCCCCCAGAAGTTGGAATCGAGCCGCCGCCGGCCATGACCTGGGTTTGGTCCGCAATGAAGGTTAGGACCTGGGACCGGCAAGTCCGGCTGATGTCTTCCGGGGTCCTCACGGTATGATCCATGTAATAAGCAGTGAAGGCCCCGGCGAGGCCCATCAAGGAGCCGATAACCAGGGACAGGAAGCCCATCAGGAACTTTTTCGGAAACACCGGCACCGAAGGCACCTTGGCCCAACTGGAAACAATGACATTGGAAGCCCGGGAAGAATCCTGTTGTTCTTCAATGCGGGCCTCTTCCGTCTTATTTAAGTAAAGAAGATAATTTTTTTCCTGCTGCTTCAATTCCCGCAGCAGACGTTCATATTCCACCTGCTTTTCCGAGAGCAGCAGCGACTTCTTTTCGATTTCAGTGATATGTTTTCCCAATACGGCGGCATAGGAGTTTAAACCATTCAAATCGAGGGCGCTACCCTGGAGGAGTTCCTTAGTTTGCTTGCTATAACCCTTCTGGAGCTCCTCTACCTGGCGGTTCAGGGATTGGTATTTTTGGCTGGATTTTTGGTAGAGAGCCGCGATACGTTCCCGGTCGATGAGCAATGGCCCCATTTCCCGGATGAGTTCTTCCAGAATCCCGCTTTGCATGTCTTTCGTGATGGCTCCTACTTCACCGGTTCTCGCCAGGTTACGTTTTTGAACCCCGATCTTGGTCTGGCGGTCGCTGATATTGGCCTGGACCAAGGCCAGATTCTCCCGCAGCATCCGCAGCAGTTCAATATTGGCGTCATTCTGTGTAGTGATTTCAATAATGGCCCACTCTTTCTTGAAGTTTTCCAGGTCGTTTTCCGCCTGCTTCAGGCTTTGGGCAAAAAGTTGTGCCTGGGCGGCATAAAAATCCCGGGCTCCCTTGGCCCGATACAAGGACACATGGTATTCGACGTAATCTTGCATCAGGGTATTGACGATCTTGGTAATCCGCTCCGGTGATTTGCCGGTCAGGGAGATCTCGATGACGTTGGACAGGGCGACGGGCAAGATATCCAATTTCTTTTTCAGGGCCAACACCGCCTGGTCTTCGGGGGAGGGCTGCACTGATAATCCCAAGGCCACCATCAGCTTGTTGACCTGGCCGGTCAGATAAAGTGCCGCTCGGGAGAGGAGGCTTTTCGGCTTTTCCTCTGTGGTCAGATCCAGTTCCTTGACCACCAGGCTCAGCAACTGGGGGGATTGGAGAATAGTGACTTCCGAGGTAATCTCCTGTATTCTCACAGGCTGGGTGCTCATTTGGGTGGACGGCGGGGCCATGAGCTTGACGCCTTGCTCCAGGAGGGGTTTCACCAGGATATTGCCGGTGACCTTGTAAATCGGATCGGTTAAAAACGCCACCCCCATGGTTACCACAATAATGGTGATCAGGATGCCAAGAAACACGTGAAATTTGGAGAAAAAAATAGTAAGGAGGTCTCTAAAGGATATTCTCCTGACTCGATCCTGCGATGCGTTCATTTCTCGCCCACCTTTCTGAAAACAGACAATCTTACCCCATGAAGTCCACCGGTCATCACAGGTCGGTTAATCGGCCAGTTCCTCAGGGGCGCTGGGCATATTGGCCCGGCGCTGGAACCCCACATCCGGAGCTTTCTGATACCCCAACTCCTGGGGCTCACGATACCCGGGGATGGGCGGTTGCTGATAACCCTTGTCGGGTGGCAGTTCAGAACCGGAAACCGTTTCCCAATATTCTTTCATGGCGGCGTTGCCCCGAGACCAGTTGTTATAGAGGATCCTGGCCAGATGTTGGTTTACCGGGTAGATGTACTTGATAAGGCGCAAATTGACCTCCTTATCCGAACCCAACTCGTGATGGATGCCAAAAGTGGTGTTGTCGTAATAGGTTTCGGCCCAGCCGGGATTATAGGTATAGGCATTGACCAGGGCCGCGGCGGCTTCTTCATATCGGCCCAGATCGATCATTATCAGTCCCAGATAATGATAGGCGCGGGCATAATCCGATTTGAGGGTCACAGCCCGTTTCAGGGCTACAGCCGCTTCCTGGTAGCGGCTCAGTTCCCGATAGGCCTTGCCCAGGTAGAAGAAGGCCTGGGGCCAGCCGGGGTCCAGCAGCGTGGCCTGGCGGTAGGCCTCGGCGGCAAGCTGGATGCGCCGGGTAAACTCATAGTGCCGCCCCAGATGATAATAAGCCCGGCCATCCCTGGGGTTGCGCTGGATCTTCTTCTGCCAGTACTTCTCCACCTCAGGAGAATGTTGTTCGAACCTGAGGTCCGCCTGGGTCCACCCGGGGGATACCCAGGGGCCGAAAAGCAGCATGAGGAGGAGTCCTGCTATTGAAAGAGAACGGTTCATCGGTTTTTACCCAGATGGTTTGTTTACCCGGGAAAGGGCCTGCTCCAGGTCTTTCGGATTCGCATAGGCCCCGACCAGCACCTGGTAAGAGATGACCCCTTTGGTGGCATGGTTATTTATGACCGCATACCGGACATTTTGCTGAGTCAGCCGGGAAATAGTCTGTTGCAAGGAAGGGATGGAAGGATAAGTACCGTAGAGTGCATAAAGAATCCCTTCTTTCATTTGAATAGTCTGGTTGACCGGGTTGATGCGGGGAAGGTTTAGCTTCTGGCCGACGATTATCAGATTGGGGTTAAGGTTTTGGGGGTTGGCCATGAGCAGGGCCACCAGGCCCAATTCCCTCTGATCGGGAAACCAGCGGTTGGCTATCAGGGTCAGGTTATCATTATCTTTTACTTCCACTTGCCAGGGCCGGGAGGCCTGGACCCGGGAAGAATCTTGTTCAACCGCCTGCTGGGGTGATTCAGGTGGAACTGGTGCGCCCTGGCCTATCGGCGCCGGCTTCATGATAGTGACTCCGGGAGCCTCTTCAGCTCCAAGGGCCGGGGCCCTGGTTTCGGCCTCCAACGGTGATCTCGTCGAAGTCGGGGGCGTAGGGATTTCTGCGGGCTGGGGCGGAGACAATTGAGCCGGTGCTACCTGGGCCAGAGCAGAGGGGTTGACCGCAGGGCCGGAAGGCGGCGGCGCCGCAATGGCGGGGCGGGAAGTCTGGTCGGGGACCTTCGTGGACGCCGCCGCGGGGGAACCCTCCCGACTTGCCGCGGTGGGCGACACCTGCGCCTGGACAGATCCTGCCGCCCCAGACCAAACCTTCTCAAAGAGCTGACCAATTCCACTCTGGAATTTGGCCGATCCCCATATCCCCCAAAAGGCTATGAGCAACAAACAGGCGGTGGCGGGAATCCACAATTTTCCCAGCCAACCGAAACTCAAGGTCCTGGGGAGGAAAGAAAACCGGGTGGTGCATATCTGGTCCGTCTTCAAGGCGTCCTGAGCTTTTTTCAAGGTCTGGGGGGTGATCCGCGGGAGCCCCTGAGTCAGGCAAATCAACAGGGCCGTATCGCACAAGTGGTTGATGCGGCGGGGCACCCCTGCCGTTAGTTTCCAGAGCAGTTTCCCGCATCCGGGAGCAAAGCATCGGTCAAACCGCGAACCGGCTTTTTCCAGCCGGTGTTCCACATATTTCACCGTCTCGGGGGCGGAAAGGGGCGAGAGAAACCGGTTGACATTGATGCGCTGACGCAGGGCCCGGAATTTCGCCAGGTTGAGGCGGTGGCTCAGTTCGTTTTGCCCCGCGATGAGAATCTGTAAAAGCTTGCATTCCGGCGTTTCAATATTGAAGAGGAGGCGGATATGTTCCAGGCTGGCATCGGGGAGCAGATGAGCTTCGTCTATAATGAGGAGGAAGGTTTCGCCCTGGTCGTTGGCCGCCTTTAAGGTTTCCTTGATCCGATCCAGAAGCTCCAACTGGGTTTCTTCCCGGCGGGGAAGCCCTAAGCTGCCGGCAATGTAGTCCAGAAGCTCGCGATGGTCCACCAGGGGGTTGGAGATGACGATGGGGTGGACCGAGGCTGGCAATTTAGCGAGAAACCCATGGAGCAGCATAGTCTTGCCGGTGCCCACGTCACCGCAAACCATGGCCATCCCTTTCTTTTCCCGGATAAAATAACGGAGGGCGGCCAGGACCTCTTCGTGGTCCGGGCCGAGAAATAGGAACCGCTGGTCTAATTTGTTTTCAAAGGGCGGGGTGATGAAGGCGAAATAAGAACTATACATGTCCATTCATCTCTGCATCTCAGCGGTTAGGAAGCGGCTCAAATTATGGAAAGACAACCTGTTCGGATTTCATCAGCCGGCGCCAGCCAGCAGCAACCGGAAAAGAAACCATGGCTATTACTGGAAAAACTCTCGCCACCCTCATTCAGGCTATAGAATCCAGGATAAAATTGGACACGGTTTGAGAGATGCTCCTCTTATCAACATGGTGCGCCGTATAGACCTGAAGCGACGCATCTGATCATTTCTTTCCCTTCTGACTCCCCCTTAGCGCTCATCCCTGGAGGATCAGAAGCCGATATGAGGGGCTCATTTTTGTATGTCAAAACCTTCCGGGGGAGGTCCCTGAAAGTCATTAAATATCAACTTCTTTCCCTCACCTCGGATGCCCCCTTTTTTCAATTGTCAACATATTCGGCAGAAGCGATAAATAACTTTAAGGAAGAATCAGGTCAGCCTGCATTTTTTTTCTCCGGTTTTGATCAGGAGTCAAGTTCGTAGACAAATTGCTCAATGGTGTATCGGGCAGCCATGAGAAACCTGCAATTTTCGCCTTATTCATCCAAGGCTATTCACCGGTAGCGCCGGTTGCCGGTATATGGGTTAAATCGACGGCATGAGGGCCGGATGAGCAGCAGGGCTGAAATAGCCGTAGCGGGAGGTGCCCGGGACCGGTTGCTCCAGGTGGACAGGAATATCCGCGCCGCGAGTCGCCCTGCCATTGATTTTTCCTGTATCCTGTTATACTCATGAGAATGACAGGCGATAACTTGGGGGAACCGGGGGTTCCCAAGGGGAGGGAGGGAAGAGCGGGGTATGATGCGGCCGATCTTTGACCGGGTAGTCATGGCCACCGATCTGTCTCCGGCTTGGGACCAGATCGTGGCTTGCGGGGCCGAACTCCGGCAATTGGGGTGTTCCGGGGTCATCCTGACTTACGTCATCACCCCGAATTTCTTCGGCGGACCCGGCGAAAGTATGCCGCCCCCGGCCGCCTCCCGCCTGGCGGGCCAGCGGCGGGTTCTGGCGGACCAGGGCCTCGAAGTCATCATCGAGACCCCTATCGGTCTGCCGGGGCGGTCCGTGAATGGAGTAGCCCAGAAACACGGCGCTTCCCTGATCATCATCGGCTCCCACGGCAAATCCCGGTGGCGGGAAGGAGTGTTGGGAACCATTTCCGGCGCAATCCTGCACAATATCCAGTTTCCCCTCCTGGTCCTGCCGGTGCGGGTGGCTGACGGTCAGGAGCCCAACTGCCTCTGGCACTGCACCGAACTCCTTTCTCACCTGCTGTTTCCAACGGATTTTTCTCAAACCGCGGCCGAAGCCATGTGCTATCTGGAGCTGTTGGCGCCTCGGGGAGTGGCCCGGGTCACCCTGCTCCATGCCCTGCTGACGACTCCGGGGAAATTGGGAGCACCCGAGAACCCCACCGAAGCCGCGGCAGTGGCCCGGAATTTCCTGGACCTGCTCCAGGGGCGGCTGGAGGCCGCGGGCGTGCCCGAGGTTCAGACGCGGATGGTGGTGGGCCATCCCGTCCCGGTTATTCTGGAATTCCTCCAAGCCAACGACATTTCCCTGATCGTCTTGGGGACCCAGGGCAAGGGCTTCATTGAGGAAATTTTTCTGGGCAGTGTGGCGCACAACATCTCCAGATTTGCTCCCTGCCCCATTCTCCTGATTCCACCGGCGGACCGGGACAGCCGGGTGTAATTTTGTTTTCCGTTTTCGGTTTGATCCAAAAGCTGCGGGAATTGAAGTTTATCCGCGATTAACCGGGTGGACCGGGACGATCATGGCAGACGACATCACCTTTGTGCGCATCGGCAGAAACCTTATTGGCCTCTCGGGCCTGGCGGAGATCTTTGAGGATTTGGCGTCCCGGTCCTGGGAATCACCGGCGGCGGCCCAGGAGGAACTGCTGCGCCGGGCGGCAGCCGCCAACTATATGCCTTCCGGCTCCCGGGAGGATTATGGCCGGGCCCTCTGGCAGGAATTCCGGCGCTTTAAGGGGGAGGCGGCGGAGGCGGAGGGCGGCGCCGGCCTGGAAATCAAGGTCCTGGGGCTGGGCTGCTCCGGCTGTCAGCAATTTTATCAGCAGGTGGTGGATATCCTGGCGGCCCGGGCCATTATCGCCGACCTGCAGTACATCACCGCCGCGGTTTTGCTTAAGGACTACAACGTGCAGTCCTTTCCCGCCCTGATAATCAACGGCCGCCTGGTCCTGGCCGGCCAGAGGCCCGCTCCGGCGCAGTTGGAAAAGATTCTCCTGGACCATGCCGGCCCGCATTGTACCTAACGTCTTATACCATAGACCAATCAAACGACTATTTTTTGTCATTACTGGGCGCAGCGAAGAATTTCTCCTTTTAAGCCGCCGAGATTCTTCATTTTGCTGAGATCTGTTCAGAATGATAGAAATATGTATGGTCTTTTGACCGCAACTTTGTATTGGAAGCCATTCCCAAACCTGATCTTCATAGGGACCGATTGCCGGTTTTGATCAAACCGCGCTGGGCGGTGGGTTCCAAACACCCGATTACGAATCTCTTTAAGCCAATTCTCCAAGTTAACGGACCTCAACGTAAACTATTATTAATGAAAAACTAACAAACATTTAACTTGGATTTATTAATTTACGTGTAAGCTCAGGGCAAATGGAAAAGATAAGACCTTGGGAACCTAATCCAGGCAAGCTATAGGAGGGGAAATTATGTTCTCATGCATTATGTTTTTCCTGGCCGGAGCCTTGGTGGGCAGTATGATTATGGGTCTATTTGTGGCCCTCGTAAATTTTAGAGATGCGAAGGATAATTGGTAAACTTATCGATTGTCAAATATTATCTTACCTAACCGCATCTTTAGATAATAATTCAAGTCAATAAAAATCATGCGAGGTTACCTATGAAAGAGATAAATCACCGCAGGCTATCTTACGATGGGCATCATGGGGCGTTTTGCCAGACTCTCGCAGCTCAAGGTGCCTTAATCCATTGCCGGCAGGTCTTGGAAGAAAATCGGATTGCCATTCGTTTTGAGAATGGTTACGGCGTGACCATTCTCCCAGTCTCGCTGGAAGAAGAAGTCTTTGAGATGCTGCTTCTCAGGTTCTATGGGACGGGAATCAATGATTATCAAGTAGCGCAATACGCTCCTATCCCTGAACTTAACCGCGGCGGTTTTGACGAAATTATTGACTTGTGCAAGCAAGTTGCTCTTTTGCCGGTAAGTAGGGCAAAATCAGTTTCTTCTGGCCCGGCGAAGGC
>Ga0351886_10116_pt1 | contig 40443 bp, 28 predicted proteins | sample TotcelFGM3001L14_FD_206761 | JGI IMG/M metagenome (GOLD analysis project Ga0351886, IMG submission 206761) | Enriched cells from coal bed in the Powder River Basin, Montana, United States - Total cells FGM rep3 HSBNCT.FGM.300.1.L14 ... | reverse complement strand
GCCAGTTATGGCATGAGGAAACAGAAGATATTAAATAAAAATTTAGAAAACTATATTGCAAAACATGAAGCAAAACTCATAGCAGATCTCAGAAAAAAACTGGAACAGGAGAGAACTGAAAAACAGACCAGGCTTCTGGATGAAGAAAAAATGATACGTCAGCAGCTGCACTATATGAAATGCCCTGACTGTGGTATGAATCTTCAGGAAGTACAGTTTATAAATAATATAGTCTGGGTCTGTGAAGAATGTACAGGCATATGGCTTAAACATGGAAGACTTGAAAATATCATGAAAGAACAGGGCAGTTTCTTAAATAAGATGTGCGATAAAATAGGTCTGACAAAACTGATGTATAGATTAATGAGAAGGTGATATGGGATGATTTTATACTTTTTGGATAAAGTAACATTATCCAATTAAAAGGTTGAATTTACAGAATTCAACCTTTTTTTATAACACTTAATCATTAGAGAGAGGAAAAAAAACAACAGATCAAAAGGAGCTTTCAATTCTCTGACAATATCTTCATCAAAAGAAAAACTCACTTTAGCAGTTAATTTTCTAAGAATTTTAACAGCACAGTTCCTTATTACTCCTCTCAGTAAGAATAACAACATGAAAACTACTGCTGCCAGACCTATACGGCATATGTCAATCCCCATAAATTTGTAACATTGAAAATCCTTTAATTTTAAAAATAATTCTGTTAATTTATTCATTTTTGGCTCCTTACATATAAATTATCGTAACGCGTGACAGAAGGATTATAGATAAAGTCTGCAATCTTCGATAAAAACAGAAAAAATAAAAATAGTATAACATATTATAGCAGATAGAAAAGACTGGTTAAATAGTTGACAATTATTACAAAAAATTGTATAATAAAATTGTATCTATAGAAACCATTTTCACAGAAAGATATTTTCCAGGTACAGTAAAAAGAGCCTTCAAAATCTTTACATTTTAACTGATACTTACATAACAGGGGCCATGAATAATTTCAGTCACAACCAGAAATGAGAACCTGTCCTCCCATCACGTGGCAGGCGTCACTATTATCATATAAATGTTTTACAACCATCTTAATTATCAGTCACTTTTATAACTTATCAGACTTCACACATCAGGCTTTATGAAAGAAATCAATTATAGAAAGGAATAGATTATGGAAAAAAATACTTTATCATCTAAAACTGTAAACGATATGTTAAAATATATTTTAGAGATAAAAAAACCGGATTCTATTACAGTACAGGAGTGCTATCTTAAATATCTATGGGACATAAATAAAGACATAACGGAAATTTTTAAATCTGCAACAGATCTTGAAGAACTGAGGGATAAACTTTATAGACATCTGGAAAAGTGTGAAAGAGGACTTTACGGTATAGATAGCGGGAAAAAGGTTCTGGAACGAGATCTCATAAGAGAAAGTATAAAGGTTTTTAAAAATATTATTGCCCCTGTAAATGAAAAAAGAACAGGTATAAGCTCATTAAAATATCTCTGGAAAATTGTAGAGCATCCGTATGAAGAAATAAGTCCCGGTTTTATTATTGAATTCATAGCTCTCTTCAGGGCAATTTCAGGCAAAGCCGATGTATATATTGAGCGTCTGGACGGGAAGAAAATTCCTGATTTTGTTTATTTAAAAGGCAGAGAAGCGGCTTTTAAAAGAACAGAAGTTCTGGATGATATATCAAAAATAATAGGTACATATTTCAGTAAATATCCATCAGGCCTGGAAATAGATATTATTAAAAGAAGAGAAAAAAATAAAGAGAGGATTTTGAAATATTTTAACAGTTCTGAAAAAGACTGGTCTGATTACAGATGGCATTTAAAACATGTTATAAAAAATGCCGATATAATACATGATCTCCTGGAATTAACAGCAGATCAGACGAAAGCCATAAAAAAAGCCGAAAAAAACAGAATACCTTTCGGCATTACACCTTATTATTTAAGCCTTATGGAATATTCCAGAAAAGAACATTATGGACATGCAGTCCGTGCCCAGGTAATACCGCCTCCCGATTATGTAGATATGATATGTAACGGTAAAATGGATAGAAGTACTTTTGATTTCATGGGAGAACAGGATACATCACCTGTTGAACTGGTTACAAGAAGATATCCTATGATTGCCATATTAAAACCTTACAATACCTGTGCTCAGATCTGTGTTTACTGTCAGAGAAACTGGGAAATAGACGAATGTATGGCACCTGATGCACAGGCTACCAGAAAAACAATTGACACTTCTCTTGAGTGGCTGGAAAGTCATAAAGGTGTGGGAGAAATTCTCATTACAGGCGGTGATCCCATCATTATGAATGACGACATGATAGAATATCTCCTGGAAGAACTCTCTTCAATGGATCATATATTTCGTATTCGCTTCGGCACCAGGACACCTGTTGTTCTGCCTCAGAGATGGACAGACACACTTGCCTCTATCATCGGAAAATACCAGAGTCCCGGGAAACGCGAAATTGTAGTAATGACCCATTTCGTTCATCCTTCTGAAATTACTCCCGAAGCATGTGAGGCAGTAAGAAAGATAAAATTAACAGGTACAGGCGTATATAATCAATCGGTATTCAACATGGAAAATTCCCGTCGTTTTGAAAGTTCAAAACTCAGGCATGATCTCAGGCTTATAGGAGTTGACCCTTACTATAACTTCAATATGAAAGGTAAAAAAGAGACAAGAAGCTATATGGTTCCTGTTGCAAGAATACTGCAGGAAAGAAAAGAAGAGGTAAGACTTCTTCCCGGACTGAGCAGAACAGACGAAACTGTTTTCAATGTGCCCAGAATGGGAAAAAATCACCTCCGTGCCTGGCAGGATCATGATGTAATTATGATAATGCCCGATGGTTCCAGAATTTATCAGTTTCATCCATGGGAGAAGAATATTACTCTTGTTCCTGCCTATGATTACATAGATGTGCCCATATATGAATATCTTCAGGAACTTTTAAAGAGAGGAGAAGATATCAGAGATTACAGAACAATCTGGTATTATTACTAGCAAAATGAAAAATCTTTTTACTTTATCTATGAGAATAAATTTAATTTTTCTGGTACTTTTATCTTTAGTGCCTGTATTTGCAATCATGATTTACACAGGTATGGAAAGAAAAAATCTTGCAGTGAAAAATGCAAATTACAGTACCCTTCAGCTGGTTCGCAATATAGCCATACAGGAAGAACATGCATCTAAAAGTATTCATCAGCTGATTACAATACTCTCTGAAATAGATATGATAGAAAACACTGTAACAAGACAGGAATTTTTCAAAGAACTTCTGAAAGAAAATCCTTTCTGTGCCGGTATTATTGTTACAGATCAAACGGGAAATATCCTTTTTTCCACAGAACCGGAAAAAAAAGGTTCTCTTTCTCATGAAACATATTTTAAAAATGCCATGGAAGAAAAGGAAGTTGTTGCAGGTGAGTATACAGAAAAAAATACTTACAAAAAAGCTGTTCTTCCTTTTGCATGCCCTGTAGCAGATAGAGAAGGAAATATAAAGGGAGTAATAGTAGCCTTTCTCGATCTTGAATTATACGGCCAGTCCTTTCTTCAGGCAGAACTGCCTGAAGGGTCAAATCTTATATTCTGTGACGTGAGGGGAAGAATTATCAAATATTATCCTTCTTCCATGAATTATGAAGGAGAAAAGGATCTTCCGGGAATGATGTCTCTTATGAGAGGGCAGAATGAGGAAGGTACCTTTACAGGGAAAGGCCTGGACGGCATTCAGAGACTCTATGCTTTTAAAAGATTAACACTCAGAGAAAAACCCTATCTTTTCATAAGGGCAGGTATACCTTTAAACAGGGCACTTTCCGAGGTAAATTATATAATGAACAGAAATGTATTAATCTTATTATTTTCTCTTTTTATTACAATCTCTGCAGGCTGGTTCTTCGGTAATCTCATTATAGTAAACAGATTGAAAAAACTTTTAAATGCTTCTTTAAAACTCGGCCTTGGAAATATGAAAACCAGAACAGAAGTTCCACATACAATAGATGAAGTAGGACAGCTTGCAAAATCTTTTGATAACATGGCAGAAGCGCTGGAAAAAAGGGAGGAAGAAAGAGAAAAATCCCAAAAAACACTCAGAATGAGTGAAGAAAAATACAGAAAACTTGTAGAACAGCTGAATGAAGGCATTCTTGCCATAAATAGAGAGGGACTCATAACCTTTGCCAATCAGGCTTTTTGCAGTATGACAGGATACAGAAAAGAAGATACTACAGGAATAAATATTCTGAATTATGTCAGAGAAGAATCTGCACATATAGTAAGAGAAAAATTTGAAGACATTACAAAAATATCATCTGACCAGTTTGAAATGATCCTGAAAAGAAAAGATGGAAAAGAAATTTACACTGTTTTCTCAAATTCTTCTATTATAGATGAAAAAGGAGATTTTTCAGGTATTTCTGCTGTAGTCATGGATATTACTGAAAGAAAAAAATCACAGGAAGAACTTCTTTACAGACTTTCAGTAGAAGAAGTAATTACAGATATTTCAAGCAGATTTATCAATATTACACCTGATGAAATAGACAGTGAAATAAATTTTGCTCTTGAAACAACAGGGAAATTCCTGGGAGTTAAATTCTGTTATATTAATATTTTTTCAAAGGATTTAAAGGAAATCGAAAAAAATTACAGGTGGTGTGCCAGAGATTTTGTGCCCCGTTCCGAAATAAGTCCAAGAGAATTTATTACAGATTTCCAGATAAAACTTGACGAAAAAGAAGTAAGATGGGAAGAATTTTCCTACAAAACAGAACTTGCCATTCCTATGGTGATAGAAAAATCACTTATAGGTTCACTTGTATTCAATTCCGAACATGCAGAAAGGGAATGGAGAAAAGAAGATGTAAGGCTACTCAGACTTTTAGGAGAAATTTTCGTAAATGTTTTCGAAAGAAGACGTTCCATAGAAGAGAAAAAGAAAATAGAGGAACAGTTATGGCAGTCACAGAAAACGGAAAGTCTTGGTATAATGGCAGGTGGAATTGCCCATGATTTCAATAACATACTGGCAGGACTCCTTGGTTATGCAGAACTTACCCTTATGGAACTTCCTGAGTATTCTCCTGTAAAAGAGAATCTTGAACAGATAATAGATTCAATAAATCATGCCGCAAATATTACAAGACAGATACTGAATTATACAGGTAAAGGAAGTATTGTAAGGGATAAAATAAATCTTACAGAACTTATCAAAAAAATGGAAAAATTCATTAAAATTTCAGTTTCGAAAAAATGTAATCTTTTATACGATCTTTCCGAAGATCTTCCCCTTATAGAATGTGATAGAACACAGATAGAGCAGATTATTATGAATTTTGTCATAAATTCCTCTGAAGCCATAGGAGATAATCAGGGTAAAATAACTATAAAAACAGGAAAGAAAGATTGTGATAAATATTATATTGCCTCCACTTATCTGAAAGAAAAAATATGTGAAGGACTATATGTATTTCTGGAAATATCGGATACAGGCTCTGGTATGACAGAAGAAATAAAAGAAAAAATATTTGATCCTTTTTTCACAACCAAGTTTCTCGGTAGAGGACTGGGTCTTGCAGCAGTTCTCGGTATTGTTCGCGGTCATAAAGGTACTATAAAAGTCTGCAGTGAAGAGGGGAAAGGAACTGCTATGACTGTTCTTTTTCCTGCTTTAAGGACAGAAGAATTATCAGTTAAAAAAGAAAAAGAACCATTTAAAATATTCAGAGGCAGAGGAACTGTTCTGGTTATAGATGATGAGAAAAGTGTGCGTACTATAGCAGAAGCCTTTCTTAAAAAGGCAGGTTTTAAAGTAATTGCTGCTTCAAACGGAATGGAAGCTATTGAGTTATTTAATTTAAACAGTAAAGAAATAAATGCCGTAATACTGGATATGACCATGCCTGATCTCAATGGAAGGGAAACCTATGATGAACTCTGTAAAATTCAGAGTGATGTAAAGGTCATTCTTTCAAGCGGATACAGTGAAGAAGAGGCATTCAGTCAATTCGGCCATGATGGAATTAAAGATTTTCTACAGAAACCATATGAATTTAAAACATTTATGGAGGTGATAACAAAACATGTTTAATCATAATAAAGAAGAAAAAAAATCACAGGAAACCATCTTGATTTATATTGTAAGATTGCTTCTTCTATCATTATCCGGAGGAGTAATTATAGGATTTGCTGCAGGAATAGCTCTGAAAATGTTGAAATTTTACTTTAACAACTATGAAGTAGTTCAATTTTATTGACAATACAAAAGAGATGATAAATAAAATTTTGGTCACTATTTTAGCTGTTACGGTACTAAGAAGGTTTTTCTTCCTGAGAAAATTTAAAAGGAGGAGGACTATAGTTCTCCGGAAGATATCCGGCAGGAATAGTGGTCTGATTTCCGTCTCTCATAGATCTGTAGTGAGGTGACATGATTTCAACTCCTCCTTCATTAAATTTATCCTGAATATTCTGGTGAATTTCCGAATAAATTCTGGCCATACTGTTAGATTTATTCGTATAGGCATTCAACTGATAACTCACATAAAAATCATCAAGACTGGTCTGCAGTATAAAGGGGGGCGGTTCTTTTAATATATCCCCTGTAGCAAGGGCTGCATCTATGAGGAGTTTATGAACATCTTTCCATGGTACATCATAACCGATAGTTACAGTAGTATGAAGGATTAATCCCGGTTTCTGTGAGGCAGAACTGTAATTGGTAATATAGCTTCCCAGTATCATGGCATTGGGCATTGTAATATCAACATTTTTTGTTGTACGGATACGGGTTATAAGCAGAGTTTTCTCTATTATATCTCCTGTAACATCTCCTATTTTCACTCTGTCTCCTATCTTAAAAGCACTCATATATATAAGAATAATGCCTGCCAAGATGTTGGATACAACAGCAGTGGAACCAAGTGAAAGTAGAACACCGAGAAAAAGAGAGATACCCTTAAAAGCAGGTGAGTCATAGCCGGGGAGATAGGGAAAAATTATAATTAATGAAAGGGCAATAATAAGAAAACGGACAATCATATAGGTAGGCATTGCCCATTCTCTGTAAAATCCCGGAAATTCTACAGTGCCCTTATCTAATTCCTCAAAGACAAATCTCACAAATTTAATTATATAATATGTAATTACAGTTACAAAGAGAATAAAAAATATATGAGGTATATATGATAAAAAATTCCCCACTATAATATAAAGGCCTGAAAGAATATAACTGAGAAGTCTTGTCCCAAAGTCTCTTGTCCAGACGAAAAAACTGAAGACAAAAGAAAGATAAACATAGGAGATTATAAATTTTAGAATAAAACCGGCTGAAGCTAACAGTTTAATCAGAACTCCTGCAATCCTGTCTCCTGAAATAAGTACCAGGGTTTGAATCTTAATATCGGAAATACGGTTGCCATGCCATGAATTAATCTTTTTATGTATTGATTTAAGAATTCTCTCCACCATTGTTAAAAACAATATAAAAATCAATGTACTGAGCAGGGAATAAATAACACCATAAATAATAGTCTTAAAACTGTGCTCTTCTTTATAAGTTTTCAGAGTATTTCTTATATTTTCAGCATATTTATCTGCTGCTTCTCTGTCTGAAAGTCCTTCCAATTTTCCATCTTCACGGTTAAGAGTCATTATATATATATCTTTATATGTAATACATGGATAGCCATCCTTTATTTCAGCCTTAATTTCTTCCGCATTGAATGACTTATCTTCTGAAACTTTTTTCAATCTGTTCAGTATGATACTGGCTCTTTCCTCCGGAGAATAAGAGCCCATAGCTACATTTATAGAAAAAAGCTCTTTCCCATAAAAAATAACAGGAACATTTTTTTTATCATACACAGTAACTTTTAAAGAAGGAATTGAAGTAATGACAGGAGTTACAGAAGAATTACTATCAGGTGCTGCAGTGCCGGCAACAGAACTTACTTCTATTACAGAATTTTCATCTGTTCCGGGAGTAAGAGAAGAAGGGATGGCAGAAGGTAATGAATTACTGTCAGGTGCCACAGTGGCAGAAAGAGGAGTCATTACAGAATTTTTATCTGTTCCGGGAGTAAGAGAAGAAGAAAGAGGAGTAACAGAAGGATTTGCAAGGGTCTCAGCACTTTCTGCATTAACTCCGCTGCCAGTCTGCCCGGAAACAGTATGTATATTTATTAATAATATTAATAATAACAATGAAATAATATATTTTACAGACATTAAAATTTCTCCTTTTTATTATTATATCAAATATATCAAAAAACTTGAAGAAGTTGACAATTATTTACAGGGAGTATATAATAAAATAGTATCTATAGAAACGATTGCTAGAAGAAATAATTTAACAGAATATTTATAGAGATTAATTTTTATCATAATATTGAGAAATAGATATGAAAGCAGGTTAATTGATATTGAAAAAACTTAAAGATGTAGATTGTGTGCAGATATTTATAACAGATCTTAACGGAAGGCTTATGACCTTACAGGTAAATCCTGATAATATAGAAGAATATATCAAAAATGGAATTGGTTTTGACGGCAGCTCTATTGCGGGCATAAGTAGAATTGACGACAGTGATCGTTTGATTTTTCCTGTTAAAAGTAGCTTTAAAATTATAAAATTTAAAAATGAAAAAATAGGTTTCTTTATAGGGAAAATCTATAATAAAAATGGTTTTCGGGCAAAATCTGACGCGAGATATGTACTTGAACAGGTCATTAATAAAGGGAAATCGGAATTTGGCTTCAAATTTCTAGTGGGGCCCGAATATGAGTTCTTTTTATTTAACAGTGAAGATTTTAATGGAAATATTTATACTGATAGAGTTGGCTACTTTAATGCAGACCCATCTGATAAAGGTAGTGATGTAAGAAAAAACATTGTCAATGTATTAACTGATTGCGGCGTTAAATTTGAAAAAGCCCATCATGAAGTAACATCTTCACAGCATGAAATCAATCTGTGTCCGGAAAAACCATTAAAAGCTGCAGACAGAACACTTCTCTTCAGTTATATAACCAGAAGAGTTGCAAAGGAACATGGCTATCATGCCACATTTATGCCAAAACCATTTGATGAACAAAATAGAAGTGCTTTCCATATACATTTATCCATGCAGAATATGGATGGACAGAACATGTTTTATAGCTCTGATACCCCCTATAATCTCAGTGAAATTGCAAGACAGTTTATAGGCGGCATAATAAAATATGCACGGGAAACATCTATTATTATGGCTTCAATCTATAATTCATACAAGGCTTATATTATTGAAAAAGAGGCTCCAATTACCATTGGATGGGGTGTGAAAAATAGAAGCTCTATGGTAAGAGTCCCTTATTTCAACACACCTGATAGTATGAGAATCGAATTGAGAAATCCCGATCCGGCAGGAAATGTATATCTTCAAATAGCAACCTTTATAGAAATGGGTTTACAGGGCATCAGAGAAAAACTCGATTGCGGCAAACCTGATAAAGGCAGCACCTATAAAAAAAATAAATCTTTTACTGTAATTGACAGACATTTTCTTCCGAAAAGTATGTTCGAAGCTCTTATGGAAGCAGAAAAAAGCGATTTTTTGAAAAAATCCCTGGGAGAACAGATTTACGAAAACTATATGTATCTGAAATTGGCTGAATGGGAAGAACATAGAACTCTGGTTACAGGAAGAGAATATAAAAAATATCTCTCCATATAAATATTATTTGTCCGATTTTTCTTCAGGGAAAAATCTGCTTTCATCATAGTAAGGTATATAACCTGCCGAACCTGTATCAGTGCCCATAACAGATCTTACTACAAGATTAATTTCAGGTGATATATATTTACGCAGATTGTTCTCCATCTTTTTTACCTGTTCCGGTTTTATATTATCAGGAGTCCTCACTATGGCAAAAATATTTATCTTTTTCTTTTCTTTTATATAATGATATTCAATAAGACTTACACCTTTAACCTGTTTCAACTGATTCTTCAATGCTTTTTCCATTCTTTTTTCCCACATTACTATATCAGGTGGTATTGGAGAAGGTTCTTTTTTATATAAAATCATTTTACTGTCTGCATCAATTGCAATAATTGATCTTATGACAAGATATATTTTTTTATCTGTTTCTTTCTCAATATCATTTTCTATAGTATCTATAAGAGAAGGTTCAATTACATCAGGAGTCTGAACAGTTACCAGAATAAACAGTTCATCCTTTTTTGTTCCTCTGATTATATCTACAATCTGGGAACCGGAAATCTTCTGGAGATGTCTGTTTATTATACCTGCTATCTTCTGAAGAAATCCTGCCTGTTCCTCCCTCTCTTTCTGTGTTTTTTCCATTTCTTCTTTCTTTATTGACTCTTCTTTCTGACGTCTTATATCATCCTGGCTTATAAATACAGGGCCATTTCTGTCTGAATCTTTAGATAATAGAGATTTCACTATGAGATACATACCGGGATTTACTTTTTTCCTGAGAACATCCTCCATAACAGATACCTGGGCAGGCGTAAATTCATAACGAGTAAGAACTGTTGCCATAACTTCCACTGAACTGTCATTCTTCTTTTCTATATTTATTTCTGACAATCTTGCTCCCATAATGGAATGAATTTCACTGAGAAGGGCTGAACGAGTCTGTGTTTTTAATCTCTGGTCGGCAATAAGACCGGTTAAAGTTTCTGTCATAAAAACTGCTACAAAAACCAGAATAATTATTTGCATCCAGAAATATTTTAAAAATTTTATTATCCCGAGTTTTCCCTTTACCTTCAACTCTGTTATTCCAAAAAGATTAAATACAATGGCAGCAGCAATCTCAATGGCAAGAAAATTGGCAAGAAAAAGGAGAAAAGCTCCAAAAGCAAGATCCCATCTTGTTATTGAAAGGCAGAGGCCGCAGGTAGCAAGAGGAGGAACAAGGGCTATAGCAATAGCCACACCCGGAAGAGCAGGGCTTACCTTTTCATTTACAATGGCATAGGCTCCTGCCACTCCTGATGCAAGAGCTATAATCAAATCATAAAGAGTAGGCTTTGTTCTTGCAAATATTTCCGTGCCAAAAGGCATTCTGAGAGGTATTAATCCGATAATTACACCGAGTAATATGGAAAGAAGAGCGCCCAGAACAAGTGCCGCAGTAGATTTCCATAGAAGTGAACGATCCTGTGAAGGAATCCCCAGGGCCATGCCAAGAATTGCACCCATAAGAGGTGCCATAATCATAGCTCCTATTACTACAGCAGTACTGTTTGCAAGAAGTCCGTAAGCAGCTATTGTAGTGGAAAGAGCAACCATTACATAAAAAGTAACAGTAGGTGTAGAATTTTCAACAATATTATCGTATATTTCCTGACGTCTCTCAGATGTAATATTTATATGAAAATTTAAAAGATTCATTTTTTCCCACCTTATAAGCTATTCTGAATAACATCCTGTCCAGAGGCCTGTAAAAAAATGACGGGCATTGATGCCTATTACCCTGTTATTATATCCTCCCTCCTGAACCACAAGAACAGGAAGTTTAAGTGAGGCGATCATTTTCCCGTTTGCTTCAAAATCTCTGTAATTAAGCAGCCATGTACCGGTAGGATCACCTTTAGATGTATCAAGTCCAAGAGAAACAACAAGGAACTGTGGTTGAAATTTTGTTATTTTTTTCAAAGCAGCAGAGAGATTTTCTCTGTAGCGGGAGCCGTCTACTGTTTCAGGAAGAGGAAAATTCACATTAAATCCCTCTCCTTCATAAATCCCCTTCTCTTCTTTGAAACCACTGAAATAAGGATAGGCGAAACGGGGATGTCCGTGAATGGAAATTGTAAGAACATCAGATCTGTCATAGAATATATCCTGATGGCCGTTTCCATGATGATAATCAATATCCAGAATAGCAACCTTACCGTATTTACTCAGATAATGTGCGGCAATAGAAGAGGAATTAAAATAACAGAAACCTCCGAAAGAACGTCTTTCTGCATGGTGGCCAGGAGGTCTTACAAGAGCATAGGCTATACGAAATCCTTCAAGGATTTTATCTGCACCGGTCATGGCACAATCTACAGCTTTTTTTGCAGCAAGAAAGGCATTATAGTTTAAAGGAGTAAAGGTATCTATACAGTAATAACCTGCTCTGACCGCTAATTCCTTTGGTGGACGAGCGGCATTTCTTATGGGAAATACATAGGGATATACTGATTTCCCGGGTTTAAGGTCAGCACATACCTTTTTGAAATAACTAAAGAAATGCTCGTCATGAACTGCCAGTATATGTTTTTCTGAAAAATGATGCAGTGTAAAACGCTGAAATAACTGTGTCTTTTCAAGTTCTTTCAATATTGAATTTATTCTTACAGGTGCTTCGACATATCCTCTTTCCCTTATATGATGAATATCATGATGTTCATTGATTATAAGAGGAATGAGTTTATCCTGAGAAATGGAATTTTTCACAGGCGAAGGCACATCTTTCTTTATATATTTTGCTTCTCTGAGTTTTACTGGATCATCTTTAAAAGAGTCTACTACCATGTCAATATAATCAGGAGAACAGAAAGATCCGTATTTTCTTTCTAAAATAGCCCTGACTATGGAACGGGCCGTTTTACATGACAGTTTTATATCCTGTCCAAGGGAATCGTAAACGAGATAAGGAGGGTTTGTGCCTCCCGGTTTAACAGGAGTTTCATAGAGAGTATTAATAACAGGCTTTGCTCCATATTTCTCATAGAAACGAAGTCTTGCAGCATTCTGTTTGCATATATCCATGTCAGGACATAAGAGTGGATCATCTGGAAGACATTCAAAAAAAATACCTGCACTTTTCAAAGCAAGAGCTTCTTCTCTTACTCTGTTATAAAGAGCTCCTCCTATGCCGCGGCCTGTCATCTCCTTTGCAGCAGAAATATAATCAAGATAACAGAATTTTAAAAAAGGAGCATGACATAAAAGGGCAAATCCCTGTACCTGAAGTTTATTATCTTCAAGAACAAAAAGTATGGAATGAAAGCGATATTTCAGAGGATTGCTTAACTGTTCAGGCAGTTTTTCTATGTCATGTTCTGGCAGTTCATAAAACTGGGTTTTTAAAATATGCTGAACCTGATTTATAGCATCTCTGTTTGATGGTATGGTATTATCATAAATACGGCGAATCCTGAACATTTACTTCATGTCCTTTTCGAAAAGAGTCTGCCCATGATCTTCAATAGTGAGTAAAACATCTTCGGAAGAAGGGTGAGACCAGTCCAGATGGCTTACAAGCTCTTTCAGTGAAGAAAGAAGTTCTTCTATTTTTTTTCCTTCAAGTTTACCGATAGGGGTAAATATATTCCATACCTGCGATGCTTCAAGCCACTGTGCCAGACTTTTTCCTTCCTCTGTAAGGGTTATCCTCAATCTTCTTCTGTCATTTTCAAATCTTTCCACATTGACCCATCCTTTTTTAAACATACGAAATACAATACCTGACACAGTGCTTTTATTCAGATAAACCCTTTCACTCAATTCTGTCATAGATATATAATCCTTGTTATTCAGAAGAAGAATAATATTTGCTTGATGGATAGTTATACCGTAATTTTTTTTCAATATCTGAGTCTGACATGAAAATTTATGATAAACCTTTAAAAATAAATTCCTGATTTCTTCTATATCTTTGTTTTCCATAATAAACCTTTCTAATTATATATAAAGAATAATAAAAAAAATATTAGTCTAACATTTATTATAACCTGAATTTGAACAAAAACATAGATATCCTCTTTTATTTTCTAAATCATATAGTTCCATACAAATATAAACGGTTCTTTATCATTTTTCGCCATAATACAAATACAGGAAACAAAGTAGTGAAAGAAATAAACAAAGATAATTTAAATCATTTTTTTTTGAGCTTCTCTGAGACAGTCAGAACAAAGACATTGAGAAAACTCCAGATCAGATCTTTGTTCAAGATAAGCCTCTATTCTCTGCCAGGATCCTTCATCATTATGCACCTTCTTGCATTTTATACAAATTGGCAAAAGACCTTTCAAGATCTGTATATTATCCATTGCTTCTCTGAGTTGAATACGAATTTTATTTCTTTCCAGAGCATATCTTATAGTACGGGTTAATATTTCACTGCTCAAATTCTGAGGCGGTAAATAATCCTGAGCCCCTATACTTAAAGCTTTTATGGCAGTATCTCTATCGTACAATCCCGTAAGAATGACTATAGGTATATTCTGATTGCTATTATATACTTTTGTAAATTTCTCAAGTTCCAGTTTTTTCGATATTGTGAGATCCATAAGTATTATATCGATTTCAACTTGAGATATAAGTCTTATACCATCATCGATATTATCAGCAATTTCCAGACAGAAAGCTTCACTATCATCTTCTGACAGCATTTGCCGCAGCTTTTCTACATCTATGGCATTGTCTTTTAAAACCAGAATGTTCAAAGGTTTCATATAACACCTCCCATTACAATTAAATTCACTGATAAATTACGGGTTTTGGGTTTTGGGTTGTTAATCTTTTTAACCCAAAACCCAACACCCGAAACCCTTAAAAAATAAAAATTCCTATAGTTTCAAGTTATATCATAGACTTTTTCAGATTTATCCAAAACACTTATATAAAAATCGTGATGAGTGAAGGGAACACAGCTTAATCCCGGGTTGTAATTTATAAAACAGTGTAAAACTATAGTAACATAATTTATATAATTTTACCATAACATACAATTACTATAGTACAAAATATTTTCTCATTTTTTCAGTCAACATAAAGAAAAAGATTAAAATCTGAAAAATTATTTGCACGAACATATATAGAAAATTTTCTATATGTGTTATAATTATTATTGGGAAGAGTGTTTCCATAAGTTCTTTCCTTTTTTAATCAAGATTTTTTTTGAGAACTTATATAACTCTTTTTTTTATTTTATCAGGTCTTTATCTCGATAAATAGACCATAATACAGGATGCAAAAATTTCAATTACATTAAGGAAGGATTAGTTAAAATGGAACATATAAAAAAAATACATGCTCTCAGATTATATGAAGAGCCATGGTATTCTATGGATGAACAATCAGTATATGATGAATTTAAAAGCAATATTGACGGCCTGGATGGTGAAGAAGTTTCACACAGACTGACTGTTTACGGCCAGAATATATTACCTGCCAGAATTCCTCCTACCATACTGGCTATATTCTTTCATCAGTTAATAAATCCGCTCATATTTATACTTATTGCTGCAGCAATAGCATCTCTGGCAATCGGAGACAGTAAAGATGCCATTTTCATAATGATTGTAATTCTTCTGAACAGTGTAATAGGTACATATCAGGAATATAATGCCGAAAAGAGTGCCAGCCGTTTACAGAATATGATAAGGATAAAAGCAAAGGTAAGGCGCAATAAAAGGGAACAGGAAATCAATTCAGAAGATCTTGTGCCGGGAGATATAGTTCTCCTTGAGTCAGGAGCAAAAGTGCCTGCAGACCTTCGTCTTTTACAGGTAAATAACCTCACAGCAGATGAAAGCTTCCTTACAGGAGAGTCTATTGCTTCAGAAAAAAACACAGGTATTCTGGATAAAGATACAGGAGTAAGTGAAAGGAAAAATATGGCTTTTGCCGGCTCTATGATTACTTCCGGCAGAGGAACAGGTATTGTTGTAGGAACAGGACTCGAAACACAGGTAGGTATGATAGCAAAAAAAATTGCTACTTCAGAAAGTGGTAAACCTCCTCTCCTGTTAAGGATGGAAAAATTTACAAAACAGATAAGTATTATAGTCCTTTTTATCAGTATTCTTCTGTCAGCTATACTTATGTATCAGGGATTTAAAGTATCGGCGATTTTCTTTGCTGTAGTAGCTCTTGCTGTTTCAGCTATTCCTGAAGGATTGCCTGTTGCATTAACTGTTGCTCTTTCTATTGCAACTCAGCGTATGTCCCGGAGGAATGTTATAGTCAGAAAATTGACTGCCGTTGAGAGTCTTGGCAGTTGTACTGTTATAGCCAGTGATAAAACAGGAACCCTTACAGTAAACCAGCAGACTATTCGTAAAATATTGCTTCCAGATGGGAGTTTCTTCAGTATTTCCGGTGAGGGCTATAATGGTGAAGGAGAAATTACTCCTGAGAAAAAAGAAAATACAGAAAGAGAATGGAAAGATCTTCAAAAACTGACAGAATTATCCATAACGGCAAATGAAGGTTCCCTTGTAAAAGAACAGGACAGATGGAACTACCACGGTGATTCCATGGATGTGGCTTTCCTGGGTATGGCTTGTAAAGCCGGTATTGATACAGAAGATTTCCGCAGGGGACTTAAACTCTGCGGTGAAATACCATATGAATCAGAACATAAATTCTCTGCGGCCTTTTATGAGGAAAAGAGTAATATTTTTGTCGCTGCCAAAGGTGCAGTGGAGACAGTTCTAAATTTTTGTACCTTAATGAATGAACAGAATAAACCTGTTGAACTGAACAGAGAGAAAATAGAAGCTCAGGCAGAAGAGATGGCATCGAAAGGTCTGAGGGTTCTTGCTGTTGCAGGAGGGGAATATAAAGAAAATAAAAAGAAAGAATTCTATGAAATCAGTGATTTAAAGGAACTTGTTTTTTACGGTCTTGCAGGTTTTATCGATCCTTTAAGACCTGAAGCCATTGAGGCAGTAAATAAATGTAAAGATGCAGGAATAAAAGTAATAATGATTACAGGTGATCATCCTTCCACTGCATCTGTTATCGCAAAGGAACTGGGAATAGCAGGAGAAAACAAAAAAACTGTTACAGGTCAGCAATTGAATGAATCAGGAACACCTGACAGTCCTGCCTTTGAAAAACTGGTATGCTCATCAAACGTATTTGCAAGGGTTTCACCGACACAGAAACTTGAGATTGTCGATATGCTTATGAAAGAGGGGGAATTTGTGGCTGTAACAGGAGACGGCGTAAATGATGCTCCTGCATTATCAAGGGCAAATATCGGGGTTGCCATGGGTTCAGGCACTGATGTGGCAAAAGAAATCAGTTCAATGATAATAGCAGATGATAATTTCTCATCTATAGTTTCAGGTGTTGAAGAAGGCAGATTTGCCTATGATAATGTAAGAAAAGTGATTTATCTGCTCATATCAACAGGTGCGGCAGAAGTTATATTATTTTTAGCTTCTGTTCTTGCAGGTTTACCTCTCCCATTACTGGCTGTACAGTTACTGTGGCTGAACCTTGTTACAAACGGTATACAGGATGTGGCTCTTGCCTTTGAAGGCGGAGAACCTGGGGCTATGAAAAGGAAGCCAAGAAAAACAGATGAAAAAATATTTAATCCTCAGATGATCAATCAGACACTTGTATCAGGTATTACTATAGGGTTAATTGCTTTTGTTTCATGGTACTGGCTTATAAAAAATAATGTCATGTCTGAAGAAGGGGCAAGAAATATTATTCTCCTTCTTATGGTATTAATGCAGAATTTCCATGTATTTAACTGCCGCTCAGAGTTTACTTCTGCCTTCAGAATTCCTCTGAGCCGTAATTATATACTTATTCTGGGAGTATTACTGGCACAGGGAATACATATTTTGAGTTTATTTTCACCATTTATGCAGAAGATTTTATATGTGAAAAAGATAGCCTTTTATGACTGGGGTCTTGTTTTTTTCATAGCTTTAATCATTTTGATAGTTATGGAGATTTTTAAATTAATAAACAATTATTTTATTACTTCAAAAAAATGAGTATAATGAAAAAAATATGTCTTTTGCTGTTCTTTTTTATATTATTGTCCACTGCAATAAATACTTATGCTATGGATGGAGGACAGGCAATAGAAGCAGAACTCAATAAAATTTATAATTACTGGCCCGATAATGAAGTTAAATATCGATATTTAAGCAGCGGCAGTTATTATATTATACTTAAACCGGAAGTCTCCTGTATCAGTGATATATGGACAGTTTCTTTTATAATAGTTCATGAAAGGAGCCTGGCAAAAGACGATTATGCCCATGTAACACTTCTGTTCAATCATGAAGGAATATTAACAGATGCCAGAACAGAGGTACAGATAGCGAATAAACCTGTAATCAAGGCTGACTGGAAGGCTGCTTCATCTTTAATACTGACTGAAAAGGGAATAACATTACTTATTATTTCTGCAGCATCTGAGATAGCGAATAATATTTTTTCCATAATAGAATCCTGGAATGAAAGTGGAGGAAGGCTTAATTTTCCTGCTGTCATAAATCATAATATTAATTATGTAAGTCAGGCTGTGAGAAAGGGTATTAATAATTATAAGAGCTTTTCAATAAATGGACTTTATGTGGAATTTTTTGGAAATCCTGATTATGAAATTCCTTATGCAGGTCTTTTTGGCCCCGCTTCTTTTGGAAAACTGGATGCTTTATATAAATATGCTATTTCTTATAAAGGGGAGATAATCGACTGGCGCGGTAAAATTAAAGGTATAACAGTAGGCCACGGTGCATGGCTTGTTGTTTTTGAAGATGAGAATTTTTCCGAAGATGGTGAAAAGACAGGATTTTTGCCGGGTTTTACCTCATCGGATCTGGAAGAATATGAAAATATACATAGTATAGATTCTATTAAAATTTACGATCATTTTCCTGAAGAATATAAAAACATAAAGTGGTATTAAATCGTGACGCGTGACGGGAGGAAAGAGACTATTAATAAATTTCCATTCCTAAAATAATTTGACTTTAATCTATGTTTAAATTAAAATATTCTTTATGTTATTTATGAAATCTTTTTTAACAGGTACTGTCTCTTTTATAAAACAGAAATGGAAAAGGAATATTTATTTCCGTCTGACCAGTCTCTTTATTCTTTTTTATTTTACAGGGACCTACGGTATATATATTTATGAAAGAGATAAAAACCCAGCTTTCAACACTCTTTATGAAAGCTGCTGGTCAACTCTTGTTTATATTCTGAGCGGTTTTGATGTAGGTTCTCCTCAGACAGTGCAGGGACGTTTTTTTTCAATACTCATACTTATGTCAAGTATAGGTATGCTCGGTATGATTATAGGCCAGGTTACAAGTATTCTTTTACAAAGAAGGGATGTAAAAATGCCAAAAAATATCAGCAAACACATAGTAATATGCAACTGGAATGAAAAAGGTGAGAAAATAATAGAAGAAATTCATTCACCTCTTGCAGGCCCACAGATTGATATTATAGTGATTTCAAATCCCAGGCCGGGAAATGAAGAAGAATTGAGAAATAATTTTCCTAAAGAGTTCAGTAATGTAGAGTTTCGGGAAGGTCATCCCATTCTCCATGAAACTTTGAAAAGAGCCAATGCTCATATGGCAAGATCTGTAATTATACTTACAGGAAATTCTTCAGAACCTGATTCAGAATCTGCCCTTACTGCTCTTGTTATAAATACCCTGTGGAAAAACAGGATAGAAGAAGAAATAGAAAAAAGGATAAAAAATTCCACTTTATCCAGAGAAGAGGCCATAAAAAAAATAGAAGAAGAAGAAGATTTCAGGAAACCAAGGATTATTGTAGAAGTTCTGGAACACAGAAAAATGCAGCATCTTCGGGATGCAGGTGCAGATGACATCATATGTGCTGCAGATTATGCCATAGGTATACTTGCCCAGTCAGCTTTAAATGAAAAACTTTCCGATGTTTACCATGATTTACTCACCTACAGAGAACATACCACTGAAATTTACATAGTGGATAATCCTGAAGTCTCTCAGTGGCTTGAAGGTAAAAGTTTTATAGAAGTTTCAACGTTTTTACTGGAAAACAGGTGTAAGATAAACCCTGCCATTCCTATAGGTTATCGTAAAGGAAAAGAAATTTTCATTAATCCAAAGGAAGATATAAAGTTCACTTCATGTGTTTCTCTTATTGTAATGGCCTATGAGCTTCCTGATTTACTTAAACTAATAAATAAAAAATAGTCATTTATTATTTACTGACAGATTGACCGATATAAATCATAACCAGAAGGAATAATCTGTGCTCCTGTCACGCGTTACGCGTTACGCGTCACGATTTTCATATAAAAGGAATAAATAATGATTAATAAAAATATTATAATATGCAACTGGAATGAAAAGGGAGAAAAAATAGTTCTGGAACTCCATTCTCCTCTTGCTTCACCTGATACGGGAATTATAGTTATATCAAAACCGAGGCCGGTAAATGAGGAAGAACTGAGACATAATTATCAGAAAGAATATAGTAATGTAGAATTCAGAGAAGGTTCTCCCGTAAATTATGAGACTCTTAAAGGAACAAATATCCATTCTGCAAAAGCAGTAATTATACTTACAGATGATAAAATTCTTAATCCTGATGCAGAGTCAGCTCTCATAGCACTTGCTATAAATACCATATGGGAAAAAAGAATAGATGAAGAAGTTATCAGGAGAACAGAAGGGCTTGATAAAGATGAATTGAGAGAAAAAGTAATTCTCGAAGATAAATTCAGAAAACCACGTATTATTGTAGAAGTTCTGGATCATGGTAAAATGGATCACCTTAAAGATGCAGGTGCAGATGATGTCATATGTGCCGCAGATTATGCAATAGGGATACTTGCCCAGTCGGCTTTAAATGAAAAACTTTCCGATGTCTATCATGATCTGCTTACCTACAGTCCCGGAACCAATGAGATTTATATTTTAGACGACCTTTTCGTTTCTGCCTGGATCAAAGGTAAAACCTTTGAAGAAATTTCTCTCTTTTTCCTTCAGAACAGAATCTCCGTTAACTATGCAATACCGGTTGGAATAAGACGTAAAACAGAAGCTATTATAAATCCAAAGGGAGAAGCCAGATTTATAGAAGATGATGCCCTTATAATTCTGGCCTATGATATACCGGATTTAATAAACATAATATCAGAGAAGAGATAATGCATATTTAATTCTCGTGACGCGTAACGCGTAACGCGTGACGGGAGGATACAATTTATTACATGCTCATACTCAGGTCAGTAATATGTTATTCTACTTCTTCTTAAAAAATCCGAACATTCTGGAAATCCAGGAATCACGACTTTCCTGTTTATATTCCCATTCAAGATCCCATACATTTATAGATTTATCAGATCCTCCCGATACAAGTCTCTTACCATCCCGGCTCATGACGGCAGAATAGACCTTTTTTGAATTTCCTTCAAAAGTTTTTACACATCTCCCATCCGGAATATGCCAGATCTTTATTGTTTTATCGGATTTATGACCCGGAAGTTCTGTCGTATTACTGCAACCGCTTACGAGCCATTTTCCGTAACTGTCGATAAATACGGAACTTACTGTAGCAGTATGGCCTTTAAGAACCTTCATACAGGTCTGCTTTTTCAGATCCCACACCCTTATCGTGCAGTCTCTGCTTCCCGATGCTCCAATATGTCCGTCAGGGCTTATGGCAACACATTCCACATTATCACTGTGATTATTAAAAACCTTAAGGCATTTCCCCGATACAAGATCCCATAATCTTACTGTGTTATCATGGCTTCCGGAAAGAGCAATGGTTCCGTCATCGGAAAGTGCTACAGAATAAACCCTGTTTGTATGGCCTTCCAGGGTTTTAAGACAGTTTCCCGAAGGTATATCCCATAATTTAAGGGTTGTATCAAAACTTCCGGAAAGAGCCTTTTTCCCATCGGAGCTGATTGCTACGGAATGAACCTGATCACTGTGATTTAAGGTTTTTATGCACAGGCCTGTAGAGACATCCCATATTTTTAGTGTCTTATCTCCACATGCCGACAGAGCAAAACGTCCGTCATTACTCAAAACAACAGAATAAACATTGAAACTGTGACCTGTGAAGTTCTTTAAAAGTATGCCTCTATCGGCATCCCAGAGTTTTACCGTCATATCCACACTGCCTGATAGAATTTTTTTGCCGTCATGACTCAATGCAACAGAATAAATATCGCTTATATGACTCTGGAAGCCGGAAAGCAACACATTAAGTCCTTCTCTGTCTTTATCTGATGATGCACTGCTTACAAGTCTGTGGAGTTGTGTCTCAGGATCGGAAGAACCGAATAAAGTTCCCAGAGCTATTCCTCCCATAAGCATATCGGGCGTAAATCTACCTCCTATGGTTCTCAGGTGATTTACCTGTTTCAGGTTACATGGAACTGCGGAAGGGGAAGTAACATCGTATTGTCCGGCTTTTCCGGCACATACGGAACAGAGCAACCAGTCGGAAACGGACTGAATGACAGTCTGTTCTTTCCACTGTTTTATTATTGTCTCTCTTTTCAGACCAAGTTTTTCCATCATACTTATAAAGGAATCTGCCGGTTCAAATCCCTGTGATACGATATTTCGGAAATCATCCGGTTTATATAAAGTACCTTCTTTACCGGAAAGAGGTTTGTTACAGACATCACATAATTTTTCCTTTACATCTGCAGAAGTTTTCACGGAAGAAATAGACTTACCTGCAGCAGAATTTTTAGAGACAAATTCTTTTATTATACTTACACATTCTTTATTATCATAATATTCGGCCAATTCCAGAGGAGTTCTGTTAAGGATATCCTTTATAAAAAAATCTGCTCCCAGAGAAAGTAATAACTTTAATGCTTCAGGCTGTTTTGAACTTACTGCCCAGTGAAGAGGAGTGTTTCCCGTTTTATCTTTTCCATTTATATCACCACCGTATGTTACGAGGATTTTTATAACTTCTACAGAACCGGCCATAGCTGACATTATAAGGGGTGTCTGTTCTCTTTTGTCTCTTTTATTTACATCTGCCCCTTTTTTTATCAAAAGCTCTGCCACTTCAGAACCTTTAGCCCAGTGAAGAGGAGAGCTTCCGTCTCCATCTTCCATATCTACTTTTCCTCTATTTTCCAGTAAAAGCTGTACTATATCAGTCCTGTTTTTCATAGATGCCCTGTGAAGAGGAGTAATACCGAAACGATCGCCCAGGGTCTGGTCTGCTCCCTTTTCCAGAAGGTTTTTCACTTCGGAAATATCTCCTTTTTCAACTGCTCTTATAACAGGAGTTTTCCATTCTCCGTCACGTTTGTTTACATCTTCTTCTATATTAATGACAGGGAAATTTTTAATATCAAGGTCTCCTCTCCAGAGCCGGTATTTAACTTCACAGTCTTCAAAATTCCAGTCAAGGTGCCAGACTTTTATCGTCCTGTCTCTGCTCCCGGAAAGAACCCACCGGCAGTCACTGCTTATTGCCACAGAGGTAACCATGTCTTTATGCCCTTCAAGAACTCTGAGGCATTTCCCGGAAGCAATATCCCAGAGCCTGACCTTATAATCCTTACCGCCGCTCACTGCCAGTTTACCGTCCTGGCTTATGGCAGCACTTCTTACATCTTCCCTGAAATCTCCAAAATCCTGAAGGGCTTTACCACTATTAAGATCCCAGAGTATAAGGGTTTTTTCGCTTTTATCCATAGCTTCCGCACATCCGGAAAGACCGTAATTACCGCAAAAACTCAGAGCAACATCATTTACATAAAAAGTATGGAAAGATTTCAGACATGCCCCTGTTGTCATATCCCACAATCTGAGTCTTTCTTCCCTATCATTGCTCCCGGAAAGGAGTTTCTTTCCGTCTGTGCTTATAGAAAGAGCCTGAACCATACCTGTATGGCCGGTAAAGTCACGGATATTTCTTCCCGAAGGCAGATCGAACAATTTTATTGTCCTGTCTCCTCCTGCTGCTGCCCATTTCCCGTCGGGACTTATGGTAACGGAGAAAATATTTGGCATTTGAATCGAAGTTATACATTTTTTCAAAGAAAGATCCCATAGACGAATAATCCCGTCATTTCCGGCAGAACATGCCAGTTTACCATTTGATGTGATAGATACATAATGAGCTTCTTCCGTATGTCCTTCCAGTATTTCAGAAGTAAAGGCCGGTAATGTCCAGAGTGTCAGGTTTTTATCACTTCCTCCTGAAACACATGTCTTACCATCCATGCTTAAAGCTAAAGAACTTATACTGACAGAACCACCGGTGCTTTTTTCTTCCCATGCACCTTTCAGGTCTTTTCTTTTCATATAATGTCCGGCATTGTTCCATAGTTCCAGAGCTTCCCCGTCTCTTTCATATCCTTCAATGGCTCTGGCTCTGGCAAGTAGAGTCAAAACTTCTTTATATTTTCCTTCGGAAAAGGCTTTTTTCCCTTCTTTCATAAGGAGGGAAAACTCTGTCTGTGCGCCGGCACTTTCTTCTGTTCCTTTTATCTGGCAGAGCATTAAAGGTGCATAAAAAGACAATTTATTTTCCTTATAAAGAGAAATATCCCATATTTTTATTGTTCTGTCATAACTGCCTGAGACAGCAGTTTTTCCGTCTTTTCCGAAGAGGACTGAAATAACAAATTCTTTATGGCCGTCAAATGTCCTGATACAACGCCCGGAAGATACATCCCAGAGTTTTACGGCACAGTTGTCATCTCCCGACAGAGCCCACTTTCCGTCAGGACTGAGGGAAACGGAATTTACAAAAAATGTGGGAAAGATTTTTGTGCATATACCTGTATCTATATCCCACAGTCTTATGGTTTTATCTTTACTCCCCGATATTGCCGATTTGTCTCTTAAAAATACTGAGTTTATCTTATCTGTATGTCCTTCAAGGGTTTTTATAGAAATTCCCTTTTCCAGATCCCATAGCTTTATGGTTCTGTCATAGCTGCCTGACAGAGCTTTTTTTCCGTCGGGACTTATGGAAACAGACTGTATTCTTTCACTGTGTCCTTCCAGAGTTTTAAGGCATATTCCTCCGGCTGTATCCCATAGTTTTACCGAACCGTATTCCTGGCCTGATACTGCAAAAAGTCCGTTTTCGCTGAGAGAAATACAGTTTACCTGAAGTTTTTCCTGAAACACTCTTATACATTGCCCTGTGTCTCCATCCCAGAGCCTCAAGGTATCATCCAGAGATGCGGAAAGTATTTTTTTCCCTTTACCGTCAATAGAAACACCTATTACCCGGTTGCTGTGGCCGGAAAAAGTTCTTATAATCATCCCGGAAGATAGATCCCAGAGTTTCAGAGTATTATCTCTTCCTCCCGAAACAAGAAACCTTCCGTCTTCTGACAGGGAAAGAGACACTATTTCCTTCGTATGTCCCGAAAGGGTATTTATACAGCCCTGTGCAGACAGTGAAAGTTTTTTTGCCAGTTCCAGATATACAGTTTTTTCTCTGTCAGCATTTTCAAGTAACTCAAGTGCTTTTCTATAATCTCCTCTTTCCATATGGATAAGAGAAAGAAAATAATTAATTTTCCCTCTGTCTTTTACGCTTTTCCCTGCCTCTTCCAGAAGAGAAAGGGCATCATCGTCTCCTTTTCTGCCTGACCGCCAGAGAATAAGAGATGAATTATAAACAGATTCTCCATGATGGCTTTCTATATTCAGGGCCTCTTTCCATATGTTCAGGCCGTCTTCGGTTTTCCCCAGATCTATAAGGGAAACTGCTCTGTTATTCAGACTGTCCGCACGGAGTTCAATTTCTTCAGGACTTTTTCTGGAGTAAAATTTCCCCGTTATTATCTTATATATGCCGGCAAGTTCCGCCCTTGCATCCTTACTCTTCTGAAATCGTTCCTGTGATTTTTTCTTAAGGCACTTCAATATAAAATCAGAAAGCACTTCCGGTATATCCTTATTAAATTCCAACGGGTGAGGAGGTTCTACCGTAAGATGATGGGCTTTAAAAGCCATGACAGATAATCCCTCTTCACCGAAGGGCTTTCTGCGGCAGCACATTTCATAAAGCATAATACCGAAAGAATAAATATCGCTCCACTGACCGGTGGGGCCGTACTGACTGCTCCATTGTTCCGGCGGCATATAGGCAGGAGTTCCTGCAGACTCTCCGTCTGTTATTATTATTTCACCTGAAAGATCTTCTTTAGATGTAATATTCAGCCCCGTAAGACCTTTTGCAATACCGAAATCTGTTATCTTTAATATTCCTCCTCCGGTTAGAAGACAGTTAAGAGGTTTTATATCACGGTGTATCAGACCTTTACTGTGAGCAAAAGAAAGGCCGTCAAGGCACTGAATGGCGAGATCGAGTATTTCATGCCATCCTTTTAATCTGCCTTCTTTAATCTGCCTGGAAAGATCTCCACCTTCTATATATTCCAGAAAAATACGGGGAAGGCCTCCGATAGAACGAACATAATAGGCTGTCACGACATTCGGATGGAGTCCCAGGTTAACCCATCCTTCACATTCTTTTATAAAATTTTGAGATTCCTTTTCTGCAAGTTCTTCTTTAAGTGTTTTTACTGCAAGCAGTCTGTTCCATCCTCTGTGCAAAACCCTGTAGACTTTGCCGAAGGCACCTTCTCCCAGGATTGATTTTATTTCGTAAAAGTCAAGTATTATATCCCCAATCTTCCAGTCTTTTGAAGCATTTTTTTCTTTTTTTATTATTTCTTCTTTATCAGATTCGTAAGAGGTGTAAAGAGCATAAGTCTTATCTGTAATATCCATGTTTTTTTCTTCGCCATTTTTCATTTATATGATTCCTTTCTCTTTTTAAATAAAAATTCCTATACTCTTAAAGTATTTTTTGACTTTTTTAACAGGTTTTATATAAGAACAAACACTTATGTTTTTCTATTATCTAAAATAAAATTCCTTTATTCTTATTATTTATTAGGTAGTATGTGATTATCAGGGTAACCCTCCGCCCCCGGTTTCAGCTTTGCGGTGTGTGGGTTTTTCTGATGTGAGTCCGGTTTTGGACTTTTACCGCTTTTACCGTTTTCTTACCACTTTTTTCCTTCTACTTTGTGAATTTTTACCGCTTCCAGGGAAATCTGTATTTTTACTCTCAAATTTTTCCGCCCAGGGCGATTCTCAAGAAGTCATTTTTAAGGATTTTTAAATCGTTTAACTTGTTATACCGTATTCGAGCCAGTTTTATTAAATCTTCTCGTTTGTATTTTAATAAGTGTTTATACTGTAGTGCTTTGGTGGTGATGTATTTTTCAATATCTTTGATATCCATGTAATTCTCCTTATATTCAAAGTATTATAAAAGAGGTATATTTATATTATATATTATACGGACTTTCTTTTTCCTTTTTTTTCTTAAAAAAGATAATAAAGTTTCTAAATAAGAGGAATTTGACAAAATAAGATAGAATTTTAAATAATCTTGTCTAATAAAATATTATAAATACAGTGGCGATAAATATGGAGCGGAAAAGATATTTTGATGGTATTGAAGTAAGGTTAAACTTTCTTGCTTTCAGGATTGAAAAAAGAGGTAAACAAAATCTTTTAGACCTGAATATTCATGCTGAAGATTTTTATAGAGATTTTTTTAATCTTTTATTTAGCTGGAATCTTGTAAATCTTAATCAAACAATACAAAATTCTGAAGCTATTGATTTATTTGATTCTTTAAATAAGATCATAGTTCAAGTATCGTCTAGTAATACAAAAAAGAAGATACAGGATACTTTAGATAAAAAAGCTATAGATCGGTACAGCGATTATAGTTTTAAATTTATTGCTATTGCAAACAATGGTAAAAAATTAAGAAGAGAGACGTTTAAAACTCCAGATAATATTAAATTCACGCCTTCTCAGGATATATTTGATATTACATTAATATTAGACCATATTCGTCATTTACCTATTGATAAGCTAGAAGAAGTTTATTTATTTCTTTGGAAAGAATTAAAAATTATCGAACCCGACTCACCTAAATTAGATTCAAATTTAGCAAAAATTATAAATATTTTATCTGAAGAAGATTGGAATATTCAGGGACAAATTGACAATTTACACGTTTTTAACATTGAGCGCAAGATTGATTTTAATAATTTGGTAAATACAAAACCTATAATCGATGACTATAAAATCCATTACAATCGAGTTGATCAGAAATACGCAGAGTTTGATAAAATGGGAAAAAATAAGAGCAACTCTGTATTGGGTGCAATTCGAAAAATATATATAGATGAAAGTACAAAGAATAAAAATTTAAATGACGATAAACTACTTATGTTAATAATAGAAAAGGTTATAGAAAAAGTAGAAGGCAGTCCGAATTATGAAAGAATTCCAATTGAAGAATTGGACCTTTGTGTAAGTATTTTTGTAGTGGACGCTTTTATTCGTTGTAAGATTTTTAAAAATCCTGAGGATTATAGCCATGTTATTGCCTGATAATATACATCCAAAATACAGTATTTACTATAACGGCGCATTTGTTTTGCAGGCTTTGCAACAACAGCCAATGCAGAATTTATTAGAATTGTATCAAAATGTAAAACAAAAAAAGAACATGACTTTTCCTATTTTTATATTATGTCTGGACTGGTTGTTTTTGCTAAATGTTGCCGTGTTAAGCGATAGCGGGGATGTGGAATTATGTTTTTGAAAACATTAATTATAGCAAGTGAAAGCGAAATAATTCGTAAAATATCTTTTCGAAAAGGTATTAATTTAATTATTGATGAAACCCCCAGTGGGAATAAGCAACTAACAGGTAATAATGTCGGTAAAACAACTGTTTTAAAATTAGTAGATTTTTGCCTGGGTGGCGATTCTAAGAATATTTATATCGATCCCGAAACCAAACGAAATGAATATACTCTGGTGAAAGATTTTTTGATTAACAATAAGGTATTGATTACCCTTATTCTTACGGATAGCCTGGATAGAGATGATGCCAAAGAGATAGTAATTGAAAAAAATTTTTTAGCACGAAAAGAAAAAATTCAGAAAATTAATGGAGAAAAATTAACAGACGATGAATTTTTTTCTAAACTTTCAAGCTTGATATTTCCTGGACATTATACAGAAAAGCCAACATTTAAACAGATTGTGTCTCATAATATTCGTTATACGGATGAGAGTATAAATAATACATTAAGGATACTTAATAAATACACAACAGATGCAGAATATGAAACATTATATTTGTTTCTATTTGGCTGTCAATTTGATAAAGGAAATTCCAAGCAAGAAATCTTACTTAAATTAAAACAGGAATATAATTACAAAAGTAGAATGGAAGACAAGCAAACTAAAACAGCGTATATGGTAGCACTTTCTCTTATTAACAGTGAAATAGAAGAACTGGAAAAGCAAAAAAACACTTTTAACGTGAATGAAAATTTTGAGGCAGACCTGGAAAAACTAAATAATATAAAATATCAAAAAAGTAAAACAAGTTCGGAAATAAGCAGGCTAACCATTAGGAAGAATTTAATTATAGAGGCTGAGGAAGGGTTAAGGGCCAGTAAAGAAGAAATTGATTTAAAGCAATTAGAATTAATTTATAAGCAGGCAATAAGTCACGTTGATGGAATTCAAAAGACATTTGACGAATTAGTTCAATATCATAATCAGATGCTTGATGAAAAAGTAAAGTTTATTACCAGAGAATTGCCAGAGCTGACAAATAATATTAAGGCCAAGGAAGAATATTTAAATAAATTATTAGCAGAAGAACATTCTTTGTCTGCAATAATAGCCCAGACAGATTTTTTTAAAAATTTAGAAAATATAATTACTCAACTGAATGAAAAATTCAGGAAAAAGGGGGAGTATGAAAATATTATTCAACAATTAAATGAAATTGAGAATAATATTAAAGAGTATAATAAAGAACTTGAGAAGATTGATAAAGAGTTATTTTCTGACGAATTTGAGAAAACTGTTAAAATACAGATTGACAAGTTTAATAAACACTTTGCCTCAATTTCAAATAATTTGTATAGAGAGCAATATGCTTTAAAGTATGATATTATTACTAATAAAAAAAATCAAAGATTATATAAATTCAGTACATTTAATACCAATCTCAGTTCAGGTAAAAAACAGGGGGAAATTTCCTGTTTTGATATAGCTTATATATTATTTGCAGATGATGAAGATATGCCTTGTTTGCATTTTATATTGAACGATAAAAAAGAATTAATGCATGATAATCAACTGGTTAGAATTGCAGAGTTTGTCAATCAACATAACATTCAATTCGTCTCTTCTATGTTAAAAGATAAACTGCCGGAAGAGTTAAATAATGAAGATTATTTTATAGTAAAGCTTTCCCAGGAAAATAAGTTGTTTCGAATTGAACCTTTAGAGGAATTTGAGAACCTGTTACTTCTTTAAAAAGCAGGTGTTTTTATGATAGTATGAATTTATATAGAAAAACATAGAAAATTCTACACAAACCCTTTGGCCTTACTGATGAAATAAGGGTTCTCATCAGTTAAGACCTTAGCCTTACTATAGAGGCGTCCCAATCGCTCCATATCTCTTAAAAATCTTCCTGTTAAGATACAAAGGACTGACTTTTTGCTTTTATAAATGGATACTTCCTTAAGAGAACTTCTCTTAAGGCAACATCTTGCTCCATTTACATCAGCGTGAAGCTTTAATTCACATAATTTACATACAAATTCTTCCCGATTTTTTCTGTTTCCCTTATCAATATAACCGCAACGGGAACATTCCTGACTCGTATAAGCAGGATTTATATAAATTATTACAATTCCAAGCTCTTCAGAAATAGAGTTAAATTTATTCTCTATTTCTCTTTTACCGAATTTAGACAAAATCCTGTTCATTCTCTTTGATAGATTGGGACTGGTAAAATTAAGCTTTTCTACTATTATTTTTCCAGGTTTGTAAAGTCTTATAATTCTATTGATTATACGGCACACTTCATTTTTAAGATGAGCTCTTAATTTCCTTATTAATTCTCTGTATCTTCTGCTCGACATGGGCTTTAAATGCTGTTTCTGAAGATTACTCTGAAGCTCTGTTATTATTTTATCATATTCTATGAGTTTCTCTTTAAATTCTCTTCCGAATAAATCTCCTCTGTCTGTTGCAAAAAGATTAGTTAAACCAAGATCCAGAGCTATTTCAGGAGTATAGGATACATAGTCAGAAGACTTTTCCCTGTCTTTTATCAGGTTAATTTTTATCTTTCCATCTCTATCTATATTTATCTGGCAAAATTTCTTTGTCTTTCCTTTTATTTCTTCAAAATAGGGATTGCTCTTTAATGGTATATAGACAGGTTTATTCTTCGTCAATGTGGAAAATCTTATCCAGTAATCAAACTCTTTTGCCTTATTACTTAACTTCTTACTTATTACTGCCACCTTATTATCAAGAGCCATATTTATATGATTATAACCAGGACGTCTGTGCAGAGAAAAGATATGTCTCATTATTAACCTTGCCAGTTTTAATGTTTCACTTTCTATTACTTCATATTCATCTTCTATTCTATTACCTTTACCGTCATAGGCCGGCATTGACACCTCTTTCTTAAACCAGAGCTTATATTTATTTATATAGAATAATTTTATCCTCTTTTCTTCTGATATACTGCTTCTTGTAACAATCTTTTTAAAATCATTCTGCCTGTTTGATATAAAAGAATCCAGTATAGATATTACCTGATATTCTATTACCTGTTTATATCTTTCTGACAGAGATGAAGGGATTTCTTTAACAGGATAATTTTTATCAAAAGCTCCTTCTTTATAGAATATTTCCCACTGCTTTTTACCTATTAGAGAAGCTGTCTTTCTATATTCTTCCATAACAGACAGGATTTTTTCTTTTTTGCTTTTATTCATCTCTGTTTTAAGTTCATACGTCCTTATCATTACAATCAGGCCTTTTTATTTTTTTACCTTTATAGAGTAATTATAACATATTTATTGATTTTCCTGTGCTGATTTAGATGAAAAAATTTTTATAGAAAATCTTGATATAAATTTCTATGATTTTCTATAATTTTTGTAACTAGTTGTTATACTTGAATATATTCAGGCAGTAATGGATAATGCTCAATATAAGAAGTTAGAAGATGGAAGCTGGTTTGCTGATATTCCTGATTTTTCCGGTGTCTGGGCCAATGGGAAATCAGTCGAGATTTGCAGAAAAGAACTTATAGAAGTCCTGGAAGAATGGATTATTTTGAAACTCAAAGATAGAGATTTTATCCCTGTAATAAAAGATATAGATATAAATATTAAAGACCATAACTCACAGGCAACCTGTTTAATTCCTCTTTATAGCTTCTCCACTGAGGCATGAACTTTTCCATGAGGCGGTAAAAATGTTCATTATGATGACGTTCCAGCAGATGAACCAGTTCATGAACAATGATATATTCCAGACAGATTAACGGTTTTTTTGCCAGTTCAAGGTTAAGCCATATCCTTTTAGCCCTGATGTTACATGTGCCCCATCTGGTTTTCATCAGCCTGACTCCCCACTCAGAAGGAGAAACTCCTGTTATCTTACTCCACTTCTCCAGCAGGTCAGGTATTATCTTTTTTATCTCTTTTCTGTACCATTCGTTCATGATTTTTTTCCTGCAGTTTGTGTCCGTGCCCGGTCTGACGTAAAGATCAATAGTAGATTTATTCAACACAACTTTAGAGTAACCGTCATGTTCGATAATATTCAGAAGGTATCTTTCCCCGAACAAATAATGGCTCTCTCTGGATAGAAACTCTCTCTCTGTTTCCCTTTCCTGTTCCTGAAACTTTCTCCTCTGTCTTTTTATCCAGTGGAGTTTTGATACGGCAAAAAGATGTATGGCATCATCCTTTACATACAGAGGAGAGGCAATACGGACTCTTCCTTCAGGAGGATAGACCGAAAGATGTAAATTCTTAATCTTTTTCTTTACCACATCTACAGGTATATTTCCGATCTCAATGGTATACATCAATATTCCCTCTGTTTCTTTACCAGTTCAAAAATACTTTCCAGTTCATTTTCATCTGTTTTTCCGTATATGGCACGGGTTTCTCTGATTACCAGTTTCAGATGTTTTTCTTTTATCATATTCCCTTTCCATCCGTCATGTCTCTTATTTATAATCTCTCTGTCCAGTTCCAGTGCAAGTTCTTCGTTTTTCTCCAGATTATCATAAAGTGCCCGTTTGGCAGGACTATTCAGTGACGGAGGATATTCGTTTCCTTTTTCAGGTTTTTTTATTTTCTCAGTCAGTTCACAGATTTTCTTCAGATATTCCTTATATCGTTCTGTTTCTTCTTTCCGCATTTTTATCAATTCATCCAGAAGAACAGACATTTTCTCGTAATAAACGGGATTTGTCGGAGCTTCTTCAGTGATTACCCTTCGAAGATTATTTTCTATCGTTTCAGAAACAGCCTCTTTATTTTTCCTGATAGTTTGAGGCAGGGCTTTTATAAATCCTTCGCCCTTTTCCACTATTAATTCCACCAGCGACAGATCATTGAAAGCAGAAAGAACACTGCTCTCTTCAGCCCCTATGTAAGAGTCTATGAGATGCCTCATTGCTGGTTCATACTGTTTTAAGTCTATATAATCTCCGCTTGCCAGTTTTATTTCCTCTCTCACATTATTGTAGTGTTTAAGATCTTTCTTTATGGAAATAATCTCTTCTTCTGTATATCCTGCTTCTTCCAGTTCACCTGCAATGCTATCATAGGCTCTCATCAGAGAAATTACTGATTTATACAGTGCAATCCTTCGAGGTTCAGTTTCTTTCAGTCCCTGCGGGTTCTGAGTATCTTTTCCGCAGAAATAATGGATATATGCCAGGGTATCCTTCGGAGGTTCTACAGGTTCACAGAGTGATTTTACTGTTTCAAGAGCGTCATCAAGTCTCTCTTTTCCTTTTTTCAGCCTGTCTGAGAGCAGACCCTGAACATCTTCAGGGTCATATCCGTCGAAAGCTCCTGATGTATAGTCTGTTACTGATTTTTCAAGGCTGTTGAACAGGTCTTTATAGTCTATAATATAACCGTATTCCTTATCATCTCCGTCCAGACGGTTCACCCGGCAGATGGCCTGAAAGAGTCCGTGAGCCTCCATCTTTTTATCTATATACAGATAGGTTGCAGAAGGAGCGTCAAACCCTGTGAGGAGTTTATCCACCACTATGAGAAGTTTCATCTGAGCCGGTTCGTCTATGAACTTCTTTTTTACTTCTTCTTCGAATATTTCAGCTGTCTTTCCGTCCAGCATGTTCTGATAAATCTCGTACTGCATCAGTTTTTCCGTGTACCCCTCCCCTGTTTCTTCTCCCTTTATATTATTATGTGACGGAACAAATGACGTTACAATAGCACACTGTTTCAGTCCCGCATTCTGAAACATTTCGTAATAACGGCATGCCTGGTAAATACTGCCTGAAACAAGCATGGCATTACCCCTGCCGTTCTGAAGGCGCTCTTTTGTGACCATGTCAAACATGATATCTGCCACAATCTTTTCGAGTCTTGATTTAGAACTGAAGACTTTCTTTATAGTTCCCCATTTCCTTTTCAGCTCGGTTTTTGCGTTCTCTGTGAGCCCTTTAGTTTTTGCATCGAACCACAGGTCTATTTTATCCATAGATGTTATTTTCTGTTCTATGTCTCTTGCCTCATAGCGCAGGTCAAGAACCATGCCGTCTTTTACCGCTTCATCAAATTTATAGGTGTGTATATATTTCCCGAAAACGTCAATGCTTCTCTGTCTGTCCTTTTTAAGAAGGGGAGTGCCGGTAAAGCCTATAAAAAACGGCATCGGGAAGTATGGCTTTCATGGCTTTATGGAGGTCTCCTGTCTGGGTTCTGTGGCACTCGTCTACAAAAACATAGAAATCTCCAACGGTTCTGAAATTCTCCGGCAGGTTTTTCTTTAAGTCCGAGATGTATTCGTCATATTCATCTTTTTCCTTATTGCCGAACTTATGAATCAGTGAACACATAAGCCAGGGCATAGTGCTGCCGAGTTTATCGATGAGGTCTTTCCCGCTTTTAGTTCTGTAAATGCCTTCTTCAACACCTTTATAGACTTTTTCTATCTGTTTATCCAGTTCGTCACGGTCTGTTATGATAAGAACACGGGCATTGGGAACATTTTCTCTTATCCATTTTGTGAGCCATACCATAGTGAGGCTTTTCCCCGAACCCTGTGTATGCCATATAATTCCACCTTCCCGTCTTTTAATAAAGTCCGTAGAGGCTTTTACGCCGGAATACTGGTTATGGCGGCAGAGTTTTTTTATGCCCCTGTCATAGACTACAAAATCATGGATAAACTCAAGGAAACGGTCTTTATAAAAGATGGAGATTATGTTTTTATCAAGGAGATTTCCGGCACTTTCTGCCAGTTTTCGCACTGGCTCTGTTATGCTCAGAAGATAAGTGTCTCCCTGGTTTAGCTCTTCAGAAGTCTCTTTCCATTTCAGGTAGTATTTTTCATGTGTTTCTATCGCCCCGTAACGAATACCTTCCGTATCATTGCCTGCTGTTATAAACTGTATGGTAGAGAAGAAATTTTTGATAAAGATATGTTTCTGGTTATCGAGGTTCTGCCTTATGCCTTCGGAGACGGACACAGTGCTTCTTTTTAATTCCATTACAGCAAGGGCTATGCCGTTAACATAAAGGACAATATCAGGTCTTTTGGTATGAGTACCCTTTATAGTTACCTCTTCAGCGACATAGAAATCATTCTTTAAAGGTTCTTTCCAGTTTATAAGCCACACTGTCTGAGTGTTTTCTCCTGCCTCTTCCTTTACTTTTACGCCGTATCTCAGGAGGGAATATACGTCTCTGTTTACGTCATAAATGCTTTTCCCCCTGTTGCCGGCAGTCTTTGTAAGCTCGTATAGGGCTCTTTTTATAAGAGATTCGCTGTATCCGGACTTTTTTAGATAGTCTTTGAGGAGATCTTCTTCTATGTTGCTGTTTTCTCTTTGCTCTCTGTTGCCGAGATATTCATAGTCAAGGGTTTTACGGAAGAGTTTTATTACACGGGTCTGAGTTATTTTTTCTACATGTCCTACTTTTGTCATACCAGTCTTATCCTTCCTGTGAGAAGTTCCTCCATCATTCTCTGTTTTATCTGACGGTATTTTGTAAGTTTTTGTTCTAATTTTTCTATTTCTCTGTCCATGTCTGAGAGGATTTTGGCTATGGCTGTTTGTTCTGAGACAGATGGAATCTTTATTTTATTACTCTTTAACTGATTTTTTGAAATGCCATAAACCGATATCCCAGTAGCCACTTTTATCAAAGACTCTTTAAAACCAGGCAAATCTCTTATATAGCCTTTAAAACCATCAGCTAAAATGTTTTTATTTCCCCTTAAAAGAAGAGTATGCAATCCGGCTACGATTTTTCTGTTACCAATATTTTTTATTTCAATACTTGCTCCAAGTCCTCCATAATCTTCTGATGCATCTGCTAAAAGTAAATCTCCTTCTTCTAAGAAAGGTAGTCCTTCTACTTTATCTTTTGGTATAAAGGGGATGACAGCAGTAGAACAGTCTAAAAAACTATTCCATTTTGTGTGAATATCTCCGTAGTGAATATATCCAATATCCCCATCTTCTATTAATTCACTACGTGAGTTATTAGCTGTATTTAAAAATGTAAAAATTTCCCCCAACATCTTCACTTCCCACTCCCCGCCAAATCCCGGCAGTCGTCTTTTTCCTGTCAGTAGTTCCTGCATAGCCCCATCTTTAATGGCTCTCTTTTTACTGATGAGTTTTTCCAGACTGCTGATAAGAGAGTCGGAATCACTCAGGGCTGTGGCTATGGCTGTTTGTTCGGTAAGAGTAGAGGGAAATGGAATTTTTATCTTAGCAATATCATCAGTTCCAATATTTGCCTGATTACCAGTTCCTCCCTTTGCTTTATCAAAAAACTGATTTAAAAAGCATCTAGTCTTTATTTGATATTCAATGTAAATTGGATTATGTTTTTCAAAAACAATAATTCTAGCAACACGCTGATTTAGGAGTAAATTGTTTTCTTTATTTATTCTATAGGAATACCCATAATCTCTTTTACCGACAGTCCCAGTAAGAGTGATAAGAATATCATTTTCTTTTAAAATAAAACGGCTTTCATCATCATCCAATAAATCTAAAAATGATTCACTTCGTGTAAGGTTTAATAATCCTTGATATAGATTACTCATCTTAACTACTTGGTAAGTTCCGTTTAGCTTGAATTTTTTGCTATTGAAAGCATAGCCACCTTGAATAAATGTAATATTTCCTACATTGTTCAATAGCCAATCTTCCGGTATAACTCCCACCTCTGTCTGTTTATAACCTTCCGGTATATTACTCATCTTATCCATCCTGTCCGCAGAGTTCTGCTTCTATTTCTTCAAGTATTTGACCTGTAATTAATTTCGGCAACTTGAAAAATTCTCTCTCAAAAGCCTGTGCCAAAATTACATTATTCATCCTGAGCTACTTCCTTAACAAAATCATCTAACTTCTTTCCGCCACCCTGCTTATACTCTTCATAAGACTCCTCAAATAAAGCCCTCATCTTTGGATGATTTAAAATATACTCCTCCATAGCTTCCTCTTCAGGAGGGGTAAGTAAAGCTTCAGGTTTACCAGGATAATTTATAATTACATCATTACCTTCACCTGCAGCCTTTAAAAGTTCAGATGTTTTATTCTTTAATTCTCCGGCATTAACAAAAATCATAAATATCCATCCTTTCTGAGTGCTGCCAGCGTAAATATTAATATAAAATCTCATTTTACTGTGGAGCTGGCATCCTGCCAGCGTTTTATAAAATATAATTGTGAAACAGGCTGTTTCACAATTATGGTTTATTATAAATTAACTTATTCAGAAGCCTTTTCAATCTCCTTTATTTTTTCCACGGAAAGACCGGTTATCTGTGCGATTTGTTCTATAGAAAGGCCGATTTCAAGTGATTTCCTGGCAATTTCTATTTTTTCTTTCTCTATAGCTCTTTCTTCAAATTTCGTTATAACCACAGAGATCACCCCCTTTGTGTAGGTTCTTATGTTGTGACCGCATCAAAAGCCATAAAACACCTCTCTTAATATTATATCACAAACCAGCTAATGGACTATAAAAAGCAGGTCATTTTACTTTATTATTTATTACCTCCATCTAAACCCCATTCTTTCCAGATGAACATTTACTTTTTCTTCCAGTTCTTCCACAGTCTTCTCCACTTCCGGCAGTGGTGTTTCATACCTCTCAGCCAGTTCCTTAATACGCCCCGTAAGTTTCCGGCTTATCCTCTCCGTTTCACTGTGAACTGCCTTTTCTATACTCTTCATCCACTTATCTTCCGTAACAATCTTTTTTACTTCTTCCACAGTCAGCAGAGGATATTTCTCTGTAATCTTTATTTCCAGTTCTTTCCATGCATTTTTAATTTTCTCTTTCACGTCACTTTCTTCGTCCAGCAATTTCTGATATTCCTTCAGCAATTCCAGTTCTTCCTTATTCTCAGACGACTTTTTACTCAGTTCCTTCATGTGTGCAGCCAGAGTCTTCTTACTGATTTTCCCTTTTTCGTCCATTACTTCAGAGAGAAACCCTTCTTCGCCGCCATGCTCTTCCCTCAGTTCGTCCATCTTTGCAGTAACAGCTTCCTTTTCAGCTTCCAGCCCGTCAATCTCAGACTTCTCTTTACCGAAATAAACATCTATCATAAGATCTGTCGGTATAAGCCTCCCTGCCAGACCTGCCATGCCTTCGACTTCCTTCTTTTTCCCTTTTTTATCTTCTCTCGTAAGACGAATTATTTCTTTCCCTGCTTCCCATCCGTCGGCTGACACTTCATAGACGTCATCCTGCATGGTATCAGACCAGTAGTTCATTAAATGCTGATACACATCATACCTGTCAATAAGTCTCAGATTCTCATAACAATTAAGGATTGTCTCTGAAATACGGCTGATGATTTCTTTAGGTTTTAAGTCTTTATCTAAATTTTTCAGATACTCAACAGCATCTTTTTCCCATTTCTTAAAAGTGTTTTCCATCTCTTTTCCGTAGGAAGTAAATTCAGGGTGATTGAAAATAGCAGGTTTTATCTTATCTTTTTCTATTTTCAGTTTCACATACCCTTTCCTTATTCCATCAGAAAAGAGGTCATCTTTAAGGGTCGGATATACATCCCAGAAGTCTTCAAGGTCGTCTGTATCCCTTACGGGAATGCCTCCCAGAAGGTGTGCCTCTATGTCCTGTATGTCCTCTCCTTCCTGAGAGTCGATATAACGGGGTATATTCAGGTTATACTCGTTTTTCTCTATCTCAAAAAGAGAGACTATACGGCTGTATTTCGGAACTTCAATCTGTCTGTTAAATACATCTACAATCTTATGTATGTCCTGTTCCCTCAGTCTGTTCTTATTCCCGTCTTTTATATAGCCTTTAGAGGCATCTATCATGAAAATTCCCTTACGGTTTTCGGAGTTTTCTTTATCAACCACAATGATACATGCAGGTATGCCTGTGCCGTAAAAGAGATTGGCAGGAAGTCCTATGATGCCTTTTATGTAGCCTCTTTTAATGATGTTTGTCCTGATTTCTCCTTCCGTATTTCCGCGGAAGAGCACTCCATGAGGTAATATACATGCTCCTTTTCCATTGCTTTTAAGAGATTTTATTATATGAAGGAGAAAGGCATAATCGCCGTTTTTAGAAGGCGGTATGCCGAAGCCTGTAAATCTTTCATAAATATCATTCTGAGGGTCTATTCCGTTACTCCATGACTTGTAGCTGAAAGGGGGATTTGCAACTACATAATCAAAGGTTTTCAAGTAACCGGTTCTTTCATCGGTAAAAAGGGGGGTGGCAATAGTGTTGCCCTGTTTTATGTCAGAAGTTATTTTTCCGTGAAGCCACATGTTCATTACTGAAAGAGCACGGGTGGCAGTATCATTTTCCTGTCCGTATATGGTCACTTTCCCCGATGCTTCATCGGCTGCTTTCAAGAGCAGTGAGCCGCTGCCGCATGTGGGGTCGTAAATTGTTTCCGACTGGCTTTCAGACCGGCTTATACCTATTACCTTTGCTATGATGCGGGAAACTTCGGCAGGTGTATAAAACTGGCCTTTACTTTTTCCGCTTTCTGTTGCGAAATGTCTCATGAGATACTCGTAGGCATCACCGAGAATATCGTCATTTTCAGAACGGTTTCCGGAGAAATCAAGGGCAGGGTTTTCAAAGATGGAGATAAGGTTGGAGAGACGGTCAACCATGTCTTTGCCTCTGCCCAGTCTGTCTGTGTCGTTGAAATCGGCTACTGTAATAACTCCTGTGAGTTCATTTACCTGTGCCAGTTTCCCTATGATTTTATTTATTCTGTCACCAATATCTGCCTGGCCTTTGAGTTTTACCATGTCTTTAAAACCGGCCCCTTCAGGTATTTCTATCAAAGAGTCAGATCTCTGTGCACTGTCTGAAACATATTTTATAAAGAGAAGGACAAGCACATAGTCTTTATATTGACTGGCATCCATACCTCCCCGTAATTCGTCACAGCTCTTCCACAGGGAACTGTATAATTCGGATTTTCTTATTGCCATTTTTCATCCCTTTTCCAT
>Ga0351886_10114_pt1 | contig 41268 bp, 32 predicted proteins | sample TotcelFGM3001L14_FD_206761 | JGI IMG/M metagenome (GOLD analysis project Ga0351886, IMG submission 206761) | Enriched cells from coal bed in the Powder River Basin, Montana, United States - Total cells FGM rep3 HSBNCT.FGM.300.1.L14 ... | reverse complement strand
ATGAAGTTCCCTTCAAACCGGTTGATCTTGTTGAAGATGTCATTAAAAATTTTCACAATGAAGCAGAGAAAAAAGGGCTCAAGCTATTCCATTATTTCAAAGAAGATATACCGAAAACTTTAAAGGGTGACAGACGATTACTAAAAACTATACTTATCAGAATTTTAGAAAATGCTATTAAATTTACCGACAGAGGTGAAATTGTACTCAGAATTAAACTGAAATCCTGTGAAGATGACCTGAAAACAGTAATCCTTCACTTTTCTGTTTCAGATACAGGTATTGGTATTGCAGAGGATAAACTTGATATAATATTTGATAGTTTCACACAGATAGACAGTTCTCTATCCAGGAAATACGAAGGCATTGGACTTGGTCTTTCTATAGCACAGAAACTTGTTACTCTCCTTGGCGGTGAAATATGGGTTGAAAGTAAAGTAAACCAGGGTAGTAATTTTCACTTTACAGTTAAATTAAATTCAATAGATAATTTATAGAAAGGGTTTTTTGTGAATATTCTAGTAAGTCTTTCTGATATGAAAACAAGTAGTGACATTAAGGCAGTCTTAATTGCTCATTCTCTCGGCTCATGTATAGGAATTACCATGTATGATCCTGCTATTCATACAGGCGGAATATTACACTTTATGTTTCCAGGATCCAAACTTTCTCCCGTTAAAGCACAAAAAAATCCTTATATGTTTGCTGATACAGGTATAGCAAAACTTTTAGAAGCCATGTATAAACTTGGAGCAAAAAAAGAAAACCTGAAAATTGCTGTTGCAGGGGCAGCAGAAATTATGGGCCAGACAGATTTTCTAAACATAGGAAAGCGCAATTATATAGCTACAAAAACTATTCTGCAGCAATATGATCTCAAAATAGACTATGAAGATACAGGGAAAAATATTAACAGGACTCTGAAACTGGATATAAAAAATGGACTGTTATATATTACTATAACAGGACAAGAGGAGAAAATAATATGTATGAAATAGACAGAATTATCTCCCAGATAGATTATTTAACCCCTGTAGCAGGAACAACACAGAAAATCCTTTCAATAGCAGAAGATCCTGATAGTAAAATATCTGATTTAGTAGATTTAATTATATATGATCAGGCAATGACTGCCAATATACTAAAAATATGTAATTCAGCTTATTTTGGTTTACCTAAGAGAATAAATTCTCTGGAACAGGCTATAAGTTATCTCGGAAAAAATCAGGTTTCAGAACTGGTTTTCATGAAAAGTATGGTTCAAAACCTCAGGAAAGGACAGAAAGGTTACAGCCTCTGTGAAGGTGAATTGTGGAAATATTCTATTTCCTCTGCCATTATAGCAAAAGAACTGGCAAAGGAATTTTCTATTGAAGACTCGTCCCTTATATTTACTGCAGCACTTATTAAAGACATAGGCAAAGTAATACTGGATAAATACGTAGAAAACTCCTTCAAGCATATAATAGGTGATGTTTTAAAAAATGGCTGTACTTTTATAGAAGCAGAAAAGAAAATAATAGGTATAGATCATGCAGAACTGGGTGGTCTTGTAGCAGAAAAATGGAATTTCAGTGATAAAATGGTTCATATCATCCGTTATCACCATCTCTCTGAACAGAGAGCTGCTGAAGACATAGAAACATATATTGTATATATGGCAGACATACTATGTATGATGATGGGCATGGGAGTTGGTTCAGACGGGCTTGCCTATAAATTTTATAAGGATGTGGCAGAAAAATTGAATTTATCTGAAAATACCCTTATGGATGTAATGTTAGGTTTTATGGTAAATTTTAAACAGGTGGAAGACCTTGCCAGCAGCCTTATAGACTAAAAGACTAAAAATTCCTCCACCTTCTTCCAGAAATTCTATAAATTCTATAAATTTATCTTTAATTAAAATTTCCTCCAAGTTCTTTCAGAAATTCTATAAATTTATCTTTAAAAATTTCAAATCTTATCTCTTTTTCTTCTTTTACCGGAAGACCTTCTATAGATACAGTAGAAATATTTAAAGATAAAAGAGGATAAAAACCCATTCTTCTGCCTATTCTTTCTTCTTTCATATCAAAGCCTTCCTCTGAAAGCAGGCCGCAGAGTTTTTCCGTAAAGCTTCTGTGTGTATTAATATAAAATGGAAGTCCTTCTCTAAGAACTCCCTTTTTCATAAGAGATTCTTTCAAATCTTCTGCTGTGTCCGGAATTTCAAAAAACAAAAACCTTTCTCTTATTAAATCTGTAATCCCTGCCAGTTCCCGGTCATTCAATATATCTGAGAGAAGATTATAAATATCATCCTTTCTGAAAGATTCTAATTTTTTTATTCCTGATATAATGGCATCTACCTTATCAGTATTTTTTACTATATCCAGAATTTTTCCTCTTCCTGTGTATTCTACAGCAAAATCTCCTATAGAAGACATGATGGTTTCATCAAAATTTTCTATATCTTCATAAAGCTTTTCGTAAATATATTCTTCCAGTAAAGTTTCTCTAATTCGAAATACCGGTATGTGACAGATCAAATTCCCGTAGTATTTACCCTGTAATATGTCTTTTAAAAAAATCTGACATATTATATCTTCAGGGAAAATTTTGTAATTTTCTATAGACAGGCCACAAAGAAGTTTTTCAGAGAAATAAAAAGAACCTGCAAGAGGCAGAAGTTCATTATTATCTGCTCCGAAAAAGGAAAACATATAATTAACATCCCTCTTTTTACTGTTTATAAGATCCACAAGGAGATTTATCAAAAATCCTGATGTTTTTGAATTTTCAGGAGAGTTATTTGAAAATTTATTATAATTATCATAACTTGTTGCCATGAGAATTGTTTTTTCTGTTTTGTTATGGGAAGGAATAAAAAGGATATAATTAATATTACCATTTACAATGTTATGACCTGCAGTCAGTCTATCCAGTGGTATCTCCATGGATAATAAAGGCACATTATAATGTTTCTCTATATATTTCAAACATTTTTCCAGGAAAAGCTGGCCAAATTTATTTAGATTTTCTTCTAAAAATTCAGGGGAAAATTCAATATAATCATTAAGTGAGTAAAAATCATCTAAAAGATGAAGATTTACCTTTATATCAGGTGCATTATTAAGAGAAAGATCGGTTAAATCCTTAAAAAAATGGTCTCTTCTTATATCATTTTTTAATTTATATAGTGCATAAAGTTCAGGAATTGAACTATATATGGTTTTTGCATAATCAATCCAGTCGGTACCTTTTACTGAAGCGATAAATTCTTCCTTTGCCTTCTGAGGCAGTTCCTTCCAGAGGAGATCTCTATAACATTTCTCATATGGTGCACATATTAACATCCAGAGACCTTCACGTATTTCCATGCCGCCAGTTCTTTTAGGATGGATAAGACAGCCTATTCTGGAATGTTGCCCGTCCATATAACCGGCAAGAGAACAGTTATCTCTGTAAAAATCTTTTGTATATGTAACAGTGCCTTCTCTCTTGAATATATAATCCTCGAGATCAGAAAAGGTTACAGGTTTCTTATCTATAAAATATTTTTCAAAGGCAAGACTGTTTTCTTCTACATATTTTTTTAACAGGTCTTTATCTTCTTTAGAATCGATACAGCATCCGCTGCAGCTGATATTATCCAGACTGCATAGATAAACCTTTGAAGGAAATTCTTCTTTTTTTGCAACAGAATTTTTTACATAATCAGCAGCACAGAGAAGAGATATCATCTCTGTATAGAGTAAATCAGTCATGCCGTCTGGTATATTACACCTTATAGAAAAATTATTCCACCTAAGAGAGGTATAACATTCAATAGTTTCTCCCGGGATATGAGGAACTTCTTCAAAAGATGAAAGGCTTTTTTCATAATAATCATATATATCTTTAGAAGAAAAAATTTTATATATACCTTTTTTATATAGGTGTTTCACAAAGGGAAATTCAGGCTTTTTGGAAGGCAGATTATATTTCTGCAATAATTTATAAAGTTTTTTGCATAAAGAAGGACACTCATCTGTAATATAATAGGAAAAATCACTATTGTTATCACTGTAAAAAGTAAGGAGCAGATCTATTCTGGTTCTATCAATTACTTTCATTAAAGCTCTTGTATCAGAAGGAGTATCTTTATATTTTATATGTTTATAATTAATGGGAAATCCGGAAAGTATATCTTTTTTACCGTATGAACTGCAGGGAAGTTTAATAATATGCCATGAAAAATCTGAATCCTTAATAAATTGTTCATTTAAAACCATAAAACTGATCAGATAATTCAGGAAAATACTGTTTAAAGGTTCATTGCAGGCTAAAATTATAAGAACATTAATATGACCATGACCAGAAGTTAAACAATTAATTATTTCTCCCGACCAGGAAATACCGGTTTCTTCAATATTAATAAGTGAGGAATATTTCTCTGTGAAATCATTTTCATTTATAACAGACATGTCTGGTTTTAAAAATTTCAAATCACGTCTCACGTCTTATGTTTACGCACTTTCTTTAAGCTGTTCCAGAAGTGATTCTATGGAAATCTTAACAGTAGGATTACGCTCGGCTTTCAAAGCTTTTTCAACAAGGGGAATCTCTTCCCTGGTAGCAATTCTCTCAAGAACTCCTACTGCACTATAACGCACTTCCCAGTCTTCGTCATGTAAAGATGATATTATATTATTTATATGTTCCCTGTCAGGAGAATTACCTATAGCTTTCAGCGCTATAATCCTTACCCTGGATGACTCATCTGATAAAAATTCTTCTAATCCTTCTACTTTATCAATCCACCCTAGTTCACATAGAGAATAAATAGATCTGTATCTTACAGGCCAGGATGGATCTTCCAGAGCATTAATTAAAGGCTTTAAACTTTTCTCATCACCTATTTTACCTAAAGCTCCAATAGCATTGGTCCTTACCTTGCTGTCTTCATCTTCCGCATAAGGGAAAATTCTGTCAAAATAGTCTTCTTCTCCAAGTTTTACCAGGGAATAAAGTGTCCAGATTTGAACCAGTTTGGATGGGTCTTTCAATGTAGTTTTAAGAGTCTTTATAGTTTTATCATTAATACCAAAAATACTTATAATCTCTGCAGCCCTTATTTTAACTTCTTCCTCATCTTCTTCAAGACACTTAATTATACAATCAGCGGCTTTAGCATCTCCCCTGGTTCCCAGGGATCTCACGGCATTACTTCTTACTGCAACATTATCATCTTTCAATGCTCCAATGAGAGATTTTAAAGATTTTTTATCGGTAAAAATCGCAAGAGATCTCACTGCGCTGGCCCTTACCATAGGATCTTCACTTTTTAAAGCTTTAATACAATCATCAAGATCGCTGAAATCAAACATAATTTTTTAAATAATTAACTTATTACTCCTGTAAAATAAATCGTAACGCGTAACGCGTGACGCGTGACGCGTGACGGGAGGGCAGATTTTCACTTCCGGTCGTAACTGAACTCAGTCATGGCCTTCAGTGAAAGATAACTTCAACCTATGTTCAATTGTGTGAAAAATTTACAGTTATCTTTATAATATTAACATAAGGTCAGTATATTGTCAAAAACCAGATAACTATGGGGTAAATATTATTCAAATTACTTTCGGTGTCTACGATCTGGAGAGAAAAGATACCATAAATAATCCTCCCGTCACGGGTTACACGTTACTCGTTACGAAAAAAAAACAAGTTATGAATTCAACTAAAAAATCTACAGGAATAAAGTTTTTTTTCTAGAATAACTTTATATCAAATTGAATAATAAGGAACGATGATATTTTATGATAGGAAAAATATTAAGTGAACGTTACAAATTACTTGAAATGATAAGTGAAGGCGGAACAAGCGAAATATTTCTGGCAGAAGACCTTTCTTCAGGAAAAAGTGTTGTTATAAAACTTATAAAAGAACATTTGCTCCACGGGCCGCAAAAAGATAAATTTAAAACAATAGAACGTCTCAAAAGAGAACTGAAGATGTCTGAAAAGATTACTCATCCTAATATCATCATAGCTAAAAACATAGAAGAATTTGATGGTAAATACTACATAGTTCTGGATTATGTACCGGGAATAGCCCTGTTTGTACTTATGGAAAAAGAAATATTCGGTCTTGGCTTCATAATAAGACTTATAATAGAATTATGTAATATTTTAGACCATGCCCATTCAATGGGTATAGTACATAGAGACTTAAAGCCATCAAATATTATGATAACAGAAGAAGGAAAAATAAATATACTTGATTTCGGTTATGCTCTGAACCTCCTGGATAGTAATAAACTGACAAATGAAGGTGCAATACTGGGTACAGCCAGTTACATAGCACCTGAACAGGTTATGGACAGTAATGTTGACAGTCGTGCAGATTTATATTCTCTCGGTGTAATTATGTACGAATTACTCACAGGGAAAAAACCTTTCAAAGGAAGCAGTAAAATCACTGTTATTATGCAGCATGTAAATGATCCGCCGAAATCTCCTTCTATTTATAACCCTTCTATTCCAGAAAATATAGAACAGATAACTATGAAACTGCTGGAGAAAAAACCTGATGACAGATATAGTTCTGCCAGAGAGTTAATGGAAGTTCTGCAGAATATAACTGATGAAGTAAAATTACCGGAAAATTTATCTTACAGAGGAATAAGCTTCCTTAACCACCGTTCATCACTTGTAGGACGTGATGAAGAATTTAAAGAATTATATCTTGAAATTGATAAACTGAAAGAAGAAAAACAAATAAAACTTATGATGATTTCAGGCCCTCAGGGTACAGGTAAAACCAGATTGCTTGAAGAAATAGAAACCTATTGTAAAATCAGGAATCTATTATTTATAAAAGGTAGTTGCAGCAGAGAAAAGGTTTTTTCTCCTTATCATACTATAATGCATGGCTTATGTCCCTTCTTCTCCCAGGAGAGACAGGAGCTTTATAATAATATGCTCTTCAAAAAAGAACTGAATTTTAAAACTGCCGGTAATAATATTCCTTCTGGAAACAATCCTGTTATTCAACAGATAAAAAAACTGGCAGATAAAATTTATCCATATATTATACCACTTATGGAACCTTACGGAAGAAGAGGAGAACCTGAATTTACAGAAGATGTGTCTTTATTACTCCTTGATTTTCTCGTAGAATTGTCCTGTATCAAACCACTGATTATAACTATAGATGATCTTCACTGGACAGATGTATCTACATTCAATCTTCTAATTAATATGCTGAAAAAGAAAGATGGCCATATACTTGTAATAGGAACTATAGATGAAGATAAACTTCTCGGTGAATATGAAATTATTCCAGGTATTACCAGATGGAATGAAGTATTTTCACCTGAATCTATAAATATCGGAAACCTTGGTGCAGAACACACAGCTGAAATGATAAAAAGTATACTTATGGCAGAAACGATAGAGGATAAACTGCTTCAAAAAATATATATATCTTCGGAAGGTAATCCCCTCTTTATAAAAGAAAGTATTAATTTCTTAATAGAAAGCAAAACACTGAACTGGCAGGAAAACAGCTGGAAGGTTGATGACGAGAAAATAAATTTCTTACTGCCCAATTCAATAAATGAACTGTTAATAGATAGAATTAAATTAATGGATGATATGACAAAGGATTTTCTGACCAGAGCTTCTATTTTCCCTGATAATTTCTATTCTTCTTATTTAAGTTTTCTCATAGAGCCAGGAGACAAAGAAGAACAGGTAATATTCAGTGAAGAAAAAAATTCCTTTATTATAGAACAGGCTATTAAAAATAAAATACTCTGGAAGGAAAAAAGAGGTAAAGAAGAAACATACAGTTTTACCAATCATATTATGAAAGAGATTTTTTATAATTCCATACCAAAAGAAAAAAGACAGGAACTTCACCTTAACATAGCACATAAAATAGAACTTACCTATGAGGAATGGGAAATACCTGATTTAATAGAACTGTCCTATCATTTTTTCAAAGGTAAAGATTATTCCCTTTCAAACTTCTATTTAATACAGGCAGGTGATAAAGCAAAAATTCTGGGACTATATGATGGAGCCCATAAGATTTATTCCAACTCTCTGCAGCTCAGTGAAAGATTTGAAATGGAAGAAGATCTGGATGTTCTAAGAAGAAAGCTGAAGGAGATAAGTAATTATGAAATGTCCTAAATGTGATTCTCCTATGACATTATTTGGAAGCAAAATTTTCGATGGTGCTATGATATGTAATGACTGTTATGAAAAATTATCATCCAAACAGGATGGGCCTTCTACAGGTTCCATGCCTTATAGCAGTGCTTCCAGTCAGAGTCAGACCACAATAAAACAGAGGACTACAGCCATAGGAATGGGGAGGAGAGAACAGGAAGAAATACATGATAATATAATGGCACAGCAGCTTCAGAGTGAGCAGCAGGTTTCAGGAAAAATAGATCCTAATGCAAGAACTGCAAGAAAAAAACAAAAAGGTGAAGAACTTACTCCTCTTACTCCCGGCAAGATAGGAGGACTCATAAAAGCTCAGAAAATGAGAGAACAGCAGGAAGCACCTGTATCAAAAGCTCAAACACAGGAATTTACTCCTCTGAGTCCCGATCAATTCATAGGATTATTCAGAGGTCCTAAAAGAGAAGAGTTTATAGAGCCAGAAGAAAGAGAAGAAGATTTTACCCATGTTACACCTGATAAATTTCCCTCTTATGCCACACCTGCCGCAGGGAAAATAAGAGAACAAAAAACTATAGAAAGCAACCTTGCCGAAGCTGTAGGTAAATTTGTAAGCCCACCAAGAGGTAAAATGCCTGCAGAGGTGCAGGAAGACTATATGACGCCACAGTCTCAGCAAAAAAGGAAATTCCCCCATATTAATATTCTCACGCCAAGACCTCTCACTCCCGTAAGGACACAGGAACAGGTCTATCAGCCACCTGCTGAAGATGAAGAAATTTATCAGGCTATAAACATATTACATCAGCAGCAGGAACAACTTGGTAATTCCATATCGGAATTACAGCAGAAAATGGACTATCAAACACAGATTTTAGAAGAAATTTATAGAGCTCTGGAACAGTATTTCAGCGGAGAATATTAAATCGTGATGCGTGACGCGTGACGCGTGATGCGTGAAAAAGTTTTAACGATTAAAAGTTAACAAAAAATTAACATCTCAATCTTCAAGTTCCTCAATAAATATGTTATATTAACATCAGATGATTTTATATTTTTACAGGAAAGGGTGCATAAGATGAAAATTAATTCTTCCAATATATCAAAACTCCCTGAAACAACAGTAGCTCCCAAAAAGGAGAAATCCTCTGAAATAAAAGACAGTGTAAAACTTGACTCTTCCTCAGTTGATTCAAATTATCTTATTATTCCAAGACCGACTTTAATGAAAAGTACCAGCAGGGAAGAAAATATAGCATTTACCCAGAAAGATTTAGAAACAAGAGAAGTAAAAGTAGAAGAACAAATACCTCTCATAAGCGGCTATACGGCAAAACTCAATGAAGGCCAGAAGAAAGATCTGGAAAAAGCAGGTTATATTGTGTATGAAGATAAGGTAGAAAGATGGCTTCCCGAACCTGATATGAGAGAAGCAATGGAAGATGAAAAAGAACAGCCTTTCCTTGATAATGCCATGTCTACTATAGCCAAAGAGCCTGCAGGCATAGCCGATGCACAGGATGAAATATTTAAAAAATATACAGGTAAAGGTGTCGGTATAGCCATAATAGATACAGGAGTATATCCTCACCCTGATCTTATAACTCCGAACAACAGAATTAAAGGATGGGTAGACTTTGTTAATAACAGAAGTGTTCCCTATGATGACGGAGGACATGGAACTCATGTAGCAGGAGACGCAGCAGGTAACGGCGCATTATCGGAAGGTAAATTTCGCTCTTTTGCACCTGAAGCAGATATTATAGGCATAAAGGTTCTGGGTCTTGACGGAGGGAAAACGTCTGATGTGATAAGAGGCATAAACTGGGCTGTAGAAAATAAGGATAAATATAACATAAAAGTCATCAATATGTCTTTAGGACATAAAGCCGTAAAATACTCGGAAGATCCTACTGATATAGCAGTAGAAGCGGCAGTAAAAGCAGGTATAACAGTACTGGTTGCAGGAGGTAATTCAGGCCCAGAAGCAGGAACAATAGGAGCTCCGGGAGACAGTCCTTTTGCAATTACCATAGGTGCGGCAGATGATAAAAATACACCTGATAGAAGTGATGATACTTTAGCTCCATTTTCAAGCAGAGGTCCCACGCCTGACGGACTGGTAAAACCGGATCTTCTGGCTCCCGGAGAAAGTATAATTGCTCCTCTTTCTCCTGGCTCAAAAGCAGAAGGTGACGGTAAATTTATGGCAGACAGACTTTCTACCCTTAAATGGCTGAAAAGCTTCCCTGATGATCAGCTAATGAAAATACCTGATGAAATTCTGAAGAAAGTTTACGGATTTAAGGATGAATCCATAAAGGAATTCAGAAAATCACCGGAAGATGCAAAGAAAGTCGTAGATAAACGTATAGCCATCTTCTCCCGTATGCCCCTTGTCATGGGCACAGCCTATATGGGTATGCCTGGGACATCTATGGCAACTCCAGTAGTTTCCGGCGTGGTAGCAGCTATGTATGAAGCAAATCCTGATCTTACTCCCTATCAGGTAAAAAATATACTTATGTCAACAGCAGACAAAATGCCGGGACTTACCGATAATGAACAGGGAGCAGGCTATCTTGATGCAAAAGAAGCTATTCATAAAGCTGAAGAGATGAAGAAAGCCACTGAGGAGAACAAAATATTTGAAGGATAATAACGTGAAACGTGAAGCGTGAAACGTGAAACGTGAAGCGTGAGTAGGGGCGAACCTTGTGTTCGCCCGTTGAAGAGTGAAACGTGAAACGTGAAGCGTGAAACGTGAAACGTGAAGCGTGAAGCGTGAAACGTGAAACGTGAAGCGTGAAACGTGAAACGTGAAGCGTGAAGCGTGAAACGTGAAACGTGAAGCGTGAAGCGTGAAACGTGAAACGTGAAGCGTGAAACGTGAAACGTGAAGCGTGAAGCGTGAAGCGTGAAGCGTGAAACGTGAAGCGTGAAACGTGAAGCGTGAGTGAGTAGGGGCGAACCTTGTGTTCGCCCGTTGAAGGGCGAGTAGTGAAGAGTGAGGCGTGTAGAGATACGTCTCACCTTTCATTTTTAGTCAGTCAGATTTTAGCTGAAAATCTGGTGTTTTAAGGAGCTATTGCTGTAATGAAGATTTTGAATTTATTTTTACTATTATCTATTTTTATACTTATTTCCCAGGGGTGTATATTTCAAAACAGAGGAGGAAAACTTTCCGATGATGTTATAAATTCACAGAAGGAAGACATAAAAAATATGGGGGAAATAAATATGACAGGAAAAAACGGTGAAAATATTTCTTTTAATAACGGAGAAATACCGAAAGATTTTCCGGAAGATTTGCCCATATATCCGAAATCAAAAGTTCTGGTCAGTATAGATTACAGTGATAAACATGTAAACACCCTGTCTCTGGAAACAGGTGATTCCATAATTCAAATAGAAAAATTTTATAAAAAGGAACTTGACTCAAAAGGATGGAAAATAGAAAAGGTATTTTCTACAGATAAAAGTGTTATGTTCACAGGAAGGAAAGAAAATAGAACTGCCGGTATTGCAGTAACTGCAGGGGCAAAATCAAAAAATAATATTACCATTTCCATTACTGAAATTGAATAATAAATGCTCACCGCAGGATCTGCGGGAATTTACTTTCAGGGAGGATGCTATGAGAAAAAAAATGCGTGTCGTAAAACGTGATCAATGTATAGGATGTTTCAGCTGTATGTATGCCTGTTCCAGGGCTTTTCACAATGAAGTTACAACAGATAAAAGTGCCATGAGGGTAAGAGCCTATGCGGGAACTGAAGGCTCATTCTCCATAAGAATGTGTACAGGCTGTCCTGACCCTGATTGTAAATCAGCCTGTCCTGTGGAAGCACTTGAATTACTGCCAGGCGGAGGAGTAAAGCTTATAGAAGAAAAATGTATAAGATGCGGCAAATGTGTGAAAGCATGCACCCTCCACGCAATGCAATGGGATGTGGAAAATAAAAAACCTCTTCCATGTATTCACTGCGGCATATGTGCAAAGTTCTGTCCCAATGATGTTATAGAACTTGTGGAATTAAATAATTAAGATCTTACAGATTATAACCAGACAGTTTTAAAAATATGGAAAAAAAAGATATAAAAATAGAATCTATTAATTATAAAATATGGAAAAAATTTATCCGTAACAGACTGGCTCTTGCAGGATTAATTATTCTTGGCATTATGTTTTTCATTGCCATTTTCGCTTCCTTACTTTCTCCTTACAATCCTAATACTATAGATAAGGATTCCGATGGTATTCCACTTGCACCCGGCATTACTCACTTATTCGGCACAGATAATTACGGAAGAGATTATTTCAGCAGAGCTCTTTACGGTTCACGGATTTCTCTTACAGTAGGGTTTATTTCTGTTTTTATCTATGTATCCATAGGAATAATACTTGGAAGTATAGCAGGTTTTTTCGGAGGTTTTACAGATACTTTCATAATGAGAGCTGTCGATATAATGTTGTGTCTTCCTACTTTTTTCTTTATACTGACAATACAGGTCATGCTGGAACCAAGTATGTTGAATATTATGATAGTCATAGGTCTTACAGGATGGGCAGGAGTAACAAGGCTTGTAAGAGGACAGTTTCTTTCCATAAAAGAAGAGCTATTTGTTCAATCGGCAAAGGCAGCAGGAGCTTCATCTGCCCGTATTATAATAAAACATATTCTCCCAAATGCCATGCCGCCTGTTATAGTTCTTTCCACTCTTGGTATAGCAGGAGCAATTTTGACTGAATCAGTATTGAGTTTTATAGGCATAGGAGTTCAACCACCTCAGGCAAGCTGGGGAAGCATGCTCAGAGACGGCCAGGAATATATAAGAATAGCTCCCTGGATGACTCTTTTTCCGGGGCTATTGATTATGATTACAGTGCTGGGTTTTAATTTTGTAGGTGATGGTCTAAGAGATGCTCTGGATCCGAAAAGCTGGTAAATTGGTGAGAAGTGAGAAGTGAGAAGTGAAAAGTGAGAAGTGAAAAGTGAAAAGTGAGTTTAATCACGCGTTACGCGTCACGATTATAAGGAGGAAATCTGTTTGAAAAAATTATCTATTTTACTTGTTACATTCCTGTTAATAACATGTGTCCACTGTTACGGAGACATGGGAGACATGGGAACTGTTAAAGGAAAAATCATTTATTCCGGAGGAAATCCGCAGGGAATAGTAGTTCTCTTCTTCTTCGATGATCCTAAAATGGACTATATGATAAAAGGAATAGTTGTCCAATCTCAGGACGGTTCCTTTGAAGTAGCTCTTCCTCCGGGTAAATATTATATACAGGCCCAGATAGATGTTAACAGAAACGGCCAGACTGATGCAGGAGATTTACTTTTCACCTATGGAGGAGATAAACCTCTGACAGTAAGTCCCGGTACAGATATAGTATTTCCTCTTGGAACTCAGGGAAAAGATCCTCTGAATAATTCCCTTACTGGATTACCTTCCGACGGAAAGGATACTCAGGTGAATAATCCTCCTGCAACAGGGAAAAAAGGAACTATTAAAGGTAAAGTAATAATTCCCGGCCATTCCTCTACCGGAGTAGTAATAGTACTTTTTAAAGATCCAACCTTTGAAACACTTGTAACTGCTTCAAAGGTAACATCTTCTGACGGGACGTTTAATATAACTGTAGCAGAAGGTGATTATTATATTCAGGCCTTTTATGATGCAAATGAAAACGGTCAGATAGACCAGGGCGATACATCTGCAATTTACGGAGGAGAAGAACCTGAGTCTGTAAAATGCGGAGAGGATATTACAGTAATATTTAAAGAAGAAGGGTCAGGCCATGAAAACACTCAAGTTTCACCTCAGACAACACCTTCTTCCACTCCTTTTTCTACTCCTGCTGTAATCACTCCTGTCCCCGTGCCGACAGCTACTCCGAAGATAAAGGGTAATTTACGGGTAAAAATAGTCTATCCTGATAATTCTCCTGCCGGCTGCCTTGTTCAGGTTGCGTCAGATCGGCAATTTAATAATATTCTGGCAACTACTGCCGTATGGGAAGAAAACGGTTCAGCCGGTTTTTCTCTTCCTGACGGGAAATATTATATTCGTTCTTTCAATGATAATAATGGCAATAAAAAAATTGATCCCGGAGAATATTATTCCATATATGAAAAAGGAAAACCAGAACAGGTAAACACAGGAGGTGGAGAAATAATTCTTGTTCTTGACGAGATGAAAGATAAAATAGATATGCCTGATTTAACAACTGTTAAGATTACACCTTCCCCGGGGACTAAAATCTCTTTACCACAGGATATAACCATGAAGACTCCAGGGCCTGAGAGCACTAAAAACACTGTTCTCCCTGATGATATATCAGGTAAGCATAAAACACCTGTCCCTGGTAATACACCCGTTCCTGATAATGGAGGAAAAAAAGGAATTTTAAAAGGAAGGGTTATCTATCAGGATAATAATCCCGCAGGTATTACAATATTCGTATTTTCCGACATGAATTTCAAGGATTTTATTACAGTTACACAGGTTAAAGATGAAAGAGGTCTATTTGAAGTAGAACTGCCTGATAGAGAATATTATATTCAGGCCTTTGTTGACATAAATAAAAATCAGATACTTGATACAGATGATATTCTTGCTAACTATACTGCAACAGATACGCCTGTGCTGAAATCTGCAAGACCTGGAGGAGAAGAAATTATTATAACAGTAACTCCAAAAAACAAACCGGGTGATAATTCAGTTCTTAACACCCCTCAAACTCTGTCTTCCGGGTCAAAGGAATATACTATTACCGGCAGGGTAATCTGGAAGGATCATGCTCTTTCCAAAGGTATTGTAGAGGCCTATTCAGATGCTACATTTCGAACTGTTAAAGGGAGAGCTACAATAGATAAGCCCGGAGGAATCTTTACTTTAAAATTACCTGAAGGAAAATATTTTCTCACTGTCGTAATAGATGACAATATTGATAATAATATAGGTCTTGGAGACGGAGTGGGCATTTACGGAATGGAAGCCATAGCAGAATCAATAGGAGAAGCCAGACCAATTGTGGTAAATGGTGATGATAAAAATATTGAAATACCTGTTACTGATTTTCTGAATTTATCAGGTCAGCTTGTTTCGCTTGATAAATATACTCCTGGTAAAATAGTAGAACCGAAATCAGAATTTACAGAATATGGAAATAAAATTAAATCTTTTCAGGAAATCAGAAACAAACTGAAAATTTCAGGAAAAATCTATTTCTCCAGAGAAGGAGAAATATGTATGTTAAATCTCTCAAATGGTAATTCTGCAGTTTTATCACGTGGCTATAATCCTACAGTATCCCTGTCGGGAGAAAAAATTGCCTATATGAGCCCTTCAGGAGAGCTTATACTTTCTTCTACAGACGGCACAAAGAGAGAGGTAATAAAACAGTCCACCGGTTCACCCTATCAATCTATTTCTCTTTCTTCCACAGGAGAATATCTTGCATATCAGGAAGGTAAAGAAGTTACAGTTCTCGATCTTATCAATAAAAGGGAATATAAAAAAATATTTGCCACAGATATAAACAGTGCTCCCTTCGGTGTGAGCTGGTTTACAGGTGACGATAAGATTGTTTATTTAAGAGGTGCAGGCAGAAAAGATATATTGAAAACAGAGGAAGAGATTAAAGAGGAAAAGAAACAGCCAGGTTCACCCCTTCCTTTTGACGGACTGAAACTTGACGGACAGAATTCAGGAAAAAATGGAATAAAAAATCAGTCTACCACAGATGGCATATTCCCAATAATTATGTCCAGGAGTGCAGAACAGGAAGACAGAGGTGCAGGGGTTTATATATGGAGTAAAGACACACAGGACAGTTATTATATGGACTTCAAAGAAGCAGGTTCCATAGGAAATGTGCTCTGGTCACAGACAAATCCCAATTTATTCCTCTTTACTACAGGTATACCATCACAGATCTGGTCAGGAAAAATAACTAATAATGGTTTTGAGAAAAAACAGGTAACTCTCTACGGAGGTCAGAGTCCAAACTGGGCTCCTGACGGAAAAAATGTGATTTATGTTAACAATAAACAGATATGGATTGTAAATATAGACACAGGTGAAGAAATACCTTTATTAAACGGAATTCTACCTGTTTATGGAGAAAATCCATGCTGGAGTTATTAAAAAGTGAAAGGTGAAAAGTGAAAAGTGAAAGGAATAATAATTTCTTGTCACTTTTCACATCTCACAATTTTGAAAGGTGAGGTATTTTGAAAACAGAAGAAAAAACATTACTGGAAGGTCTTACTTTATCAAAGAAAGAATGTATTTCCATCACCGGAGGAGGAGGAAAAACAGGTCTCGGAAATTATCTTGCCCGTAAACTTAATAACCTGGGTAAAGGAGTAATTTTCACAACTACAACAAAGATCTATCCACCACAGACAGGTGAAAAGGAAATACTCATATTTACAACAGAACATCTCTGGTTAAACAGGATAGATACCTCTTTAAGGGAAAATAAATTAATCTATCTGGCGTCAGAAGTACTGCCACAGGGAAAAATTAAAGGCCTTACAACCAGGATATGCAAAGATATTCTGATAAAGACAAACTGTGATTATTTAATTATTGAGGCAGACGGTTCCAAAGGCAGATCCATTAAAGCCCATTCTGATACTGAACCGGTAGTGCCTGATTTTACTACTTTATTTATACCGGTCATAGGAATAGACTGCCTTATGGCACGGCTTGATGATAACAACTGCCATCGCTGCGGACTTCTCTGTAAAATGTTACAGGTTCATAAAGGAGAATTAATAGATACAAATCTCATATATTCTTTATTCAAACATCCCGAGGGATACTTGAAAACAGTTCCGGAAAAATCCAGAGTTATCGTATTTATTAACAAGGTTCATAAAGAAGAGCAAAGGCAGGAAGCTATAAAACTTGGAGAAAAATTACTTTCTCTAAAGCAGATAGATGGAATTTTAATAGGTCATGTCAAACCGCCGGGAGAAACTTTTATATTATTAAGAAGATAAACGTGAAACGTGAAATGTGAGACGTGAGACGTGAGACGTGAGACGTGAGACGTGAAACGTGAGACGTGAGACGTGAAACGTGAAATGTGAAATGTGAGACGTGAAACGTGAAACGTGAAATGTGAAATGTGAAATGTGAAACGAATTTTCTTATCTTTCGTTGTGACTACTACAGTCATAGCCGTTAGTTACACTTTATTAATTACAAAACAAAGGAATGATTTTAATGTTAGACAATATTTACCGTGAAATAGTGAATATAATGGATAGAAAAGAGCAGGCCGTATTGCTTACAGTCATAGAAACAGAAGGCTCTGTTCCCAATAAGGTAGGAGCAAAAATGTTATTGATGGGAAATGGAAAAACTTCAGGAACAATAGGTGGAGGAACTCCGGAAGCAGTAGCATTAAAAAAAGCAGAAAAAATATTTCAAAGCCGCAAAGCGGAAACTGTAACCCTCAATTTAGAACCTGCCAGTCCGGATAGTATAGGTTCTGCATGTGGAGGAAAACTTACAATATACATGGAACCTGTCAATATGACAGAAAAAATTGTCATATTCGGCTGCGGCCATGTATGTATGGAAGTATATAAACTTGCAAAGATGCTGAATTATGAAGTTACAGTAGTAGATGACAGACAGGATTTTGCAAATAAAGAGAGATTTCCTCTGGCAGACAGAATATTATGTATGGATTTTGTGGAAAGTGTAAAAGAAATAACCTTTGACAGTCATACCTGTGTAATTCTTGTAACAAAAGGCCATAAATGGGATCATGTCGTATTAAGGGCCATACTACAAAAAGATGAACAGCCTGCCTATACAGGAATGATCGGAAGCAGGACAAAAGTAAAAACCCTCTTTGAACAGCTCATTTCAGAAGGAATATCTCAGGATAAATTAAAGAAGGTTTACTCACCAATAGGTCTGGATACAGGAGGAGACAGCCCGGCAGAAATTTCAATAAGTATATTTGCAGAAATACTTAAAGTAAAATATGGACGTACCGGGCTTTCATTAAGGGACAAAGAGTGAATTCATGAATCACGAGTGGTAATACTGCTCTGAGCATGGGCAATTCATATTTTGAAATGTCATAAGCCATATGAAATAAGGCTTTCTTTCCTTTCACATTTCACGTTTCACGTCAGTAAGTTATAATCTGAATAGTTGGAGATATAGAATTGCTTCTGCATTAACTATTAAATTTCTTTATCTCCAACCTTTTTTGCTCCCACATGTATATGATTATAGTGGTTACCTCCCACATTGCTTCTGTATATTACCTGATAGCGAATTCCATAAACTACTTTCCTGAAATTTCCACCTTTCTTACCCCAGTCTGCCGGTCCACCCAGGGCTGCTACAATCTTTGATGCAGCAGTATCTGACCTGGATGTGGGACTCTTACCTCCCCAGGCATAATCATTTGCATAGGCAATCTTATTACCTGTCCAGTGATCTGAAACACCACCTGAATTTGTACTTTTTATATCCCTTTTTGCGGAACTTACGTAGAGACCCTGTGATTCAGCCAGTTTGGCCAGACTTTGTACAGGTCCCTGGGTTCCACCCCATCCGCCGCCAGGTTTCAGGTTTACTTTATCATTACCGGAAGTTTTATTTGACGTCTGAGATGTACTGTGCTGATTTTTAATTGCTTCCTGCATTTTTTCAACTTTAGTCTCTGGAGGTAAAATTAATAACACTAACAGGGAAATAATATATACAATTTTCTTTAAATCCATAGTTTTAAAACCTCCTTTATTACTCTGCTTTTTATTAAATATTTAATAAAACTGACGTCATATAACTTAAAAATGAAAATTTCTATGCATAACATTTATTAATAATATGAAGAAGTTTTTCTGTGTTGTTATTTATTCTCTCACAGAGCATCTTTACCAGGTTAAGGCTTAAATCAGGATACACTTCCATCATATAAAGAAAATCATGTTTTGAAATGACATAAAGTTCGGCTTTTTCCGAGGCTACCCTGGCAGATAAACTCCTGGAAGTATCTGAGATCACTCCCATTTCACCGAAGACATCTCCATCTGTAAGAATTGAAATTTCCCTTATATTACCTCCGTCCCGTTTATATATATTTATTTCACCTGATTTAATTATATAAACATTATCTGCCATGTCGCCTTCATTGAATAAAACAGTATTACAGTAATATTTTTTCAATTTAATCCTGGAAGAAATTCTTTCCATATCCGTAACGGATAGAACTTTAAAAAGAGGTATAGTACCGGGTAAATCTGATTTCTTTTTAATAATAATCTCTTTAGAAACAGAATAATCTCTGAGATAATTAATAAGTCTGACTGTAGCATGATCAAGACAATTGCAGAGAATTTTTGTAAGATTGGTAATTAACACAGGATAACGTTCTAACATATAAAGAAAATCACTTTTAGAGATCACATATATGTCGGATTTTTCAGAAGTTGCTATGGCGGAAAGGGATCTATCTCCGTCTGAAATGACTCCTAACTCACCGAACATGTCGCCTTTATCAAGAGTAACAAAATCCCTTGTATCATTATATATCTTTACATTTCCTGATTTAATTATAAAAACTTCTTCCGAAGAGTCACCTTCTCTGAAGAGCACGGAATTTTTATCATATCTCTTTATTTTAATTCTGGAGGAAATTTTCTCTATTTCTTCTTCTGAAAGAACGTTAAAGAAAGGAATTAAACCGAGTATTGCAGATTTTTTCCCCAATCCGTCCAGTTCATCTTTAAGGGAAGAAGCTTTTATAAAGGGATAACCTATGGACAGGTAAGATTCACTCATGCCGTCTCTATCATATTGATTGAATTTTCTCATAAGCACTTCAAAACTTATCCTGTTACAGGCACTTTGATAAAGTAGCTCAGATGCCTTATCGAGGCGGGTTTTATCACTGTCTTCAAAATAAAGTTCTATTTCCGAACACTGTTCTATGGCAGACAGAAGTTCACGTTCTCTGTAAGAACATAATTTTTCTTTAAAATAATCCAGAAATTCTTTCTGAACATGATTTTTTACAGAAAACAATTTATCTTCTTTCTTTAACCTGTAAAAATCCTGAAGCTCTGTCAGAGAAATTTCCTTCTGAGTCTTATTTGCCTTTTTAAACTGTTCAGTCAATATAATATTTGTCCTGTGATTGAGTCCTGAAATAATAGAGGCAGAGCCTTTTATTGATGCAAAAGCCAGACGGGGAACATCTTTATTTATATAATAATCCAGGAATTCAAAATAACCGGAAGGACAGGAAATACTTATAAGATCTCTCAACAACTTACCTTTTTCTAAAAGACTCTCCCCTGTTTTTTCAATACATGCTGTCAGGCTATCCCTGTCTCCAGGCAATCTATCGGGAAGAACAGGCAATAGATCTCTCCCTGTATCTCTAAAATCCGAAATATTATTGTTCAGGTAATTCCTTATATTTAATACATGACGTTTTAAGGATTGAATATAATAGTCAGAATCTTCCTTATCTCTCAATTTATCGACAACTTCATTTATATACCATAAAGAAGAGGCTTTTTTCATTTCACACATCCTTTCCCGCACATTAACTCGATAATTTTTAAATCAGAAAGACCTGTCCGCAGTTTTTCAAGGTCTTCAGTTCCTGATATTACATCTTCCTTTGCCACTGCTCTTTCCATTACATCCAGTGCTTCTTCCAGGTTATCAAGTCCTGACTGAAACAAATCGGTAAAACCTTCCATCGCAGCAGTTCTGTCTGAAGAAGAAAACAGTTTCTCCAGTTCTCCGTCCTGTATGTCATAAATAATATCTCTCAATTCATCAAGATACCTGTACAGTTCATCTTCATTGCCGGTAAATCCCTCTTTAACAAGATCTTCAAGTCCTCTGTAAAGTGAAGAAGACAGGGCAAGTTTTTCTGCTTCATACATGAGGAAATCTTCTTCACTTAAAGGGGTAAATCTTCTGAACAATTTTATTTCTTCATAAATTTCATTTAAAAGAGGAATAATCTGACTGTTAATCTCTTCTATTTCCTCAAGACAAAAATCTTTATCAGACCTTTCATAATCTAAAATATTCTCATTTATTAAATCAAAGAGTTCTGCCGCTTTTTCGGAACAGCTCTCTATTTTATTAAAGTCCGGCAATTCATCTCTGAAATCATCAATTATTTTCTTTATATAATCGGAAGTAAAATCATCTCTGCCATTTATATTATATTTTAACCACCAGAAAAAATAGATATTTTCCATGAATAACCTCCTTTTTCAGTTATCAGTGATCAGTGACCAGTGATCAGTGATTATCTATAGTAACTTGTAATAATTACTATTTATTCATCCACAGTCTTACCGCAGAGAGTTCCAAACCAGGAAGAAAGCCTGTAGTCCAGGATATACTGAATTGCTTCTATATGCCAGGGCATCAGGGTTTTGCCGCCCATATAATGGACTCCGTCTGTATCTATACCGGCATTTGACGTAATAAACAATGGTTCATTAAAGAGTTTTTCCAGAAGTTTCCTGTCACTTTTACCCAGTATCTGCCTCTTTAATCCATAACCGGGATGATTTCTATCCCTGTTTTCCCTTGTTTCATGACAGGCATCATAAAATTTAAACTCTCCGGCACTTCCGTCTCCTTTGCATTTTATTTCCACTGAAAGACGTCCGGGACATCTTTCTCCATGTTCATTTATAATTTCTTCATATAGTTGAATTAACATAGTCTGCCTCCTACCATTTTACTGTACCGTTACTATCAGCTAAATATTTATCCATTATAAATTTATACTGTTTCCAGTAAGGACTATCTTTAAAACTTTCTGCAAAGGTTTTTTCATTGAAATCAGAACCGAGTTTTATCTTTTTCCTCATAAGTTCCCTGAAGGTTTCTGCCGCACTTATCCAGGGAAGATCTGCTGCTTTAGCATAAGGTGTAATAGAGTGGGCAATTTCCTCAAGAAATGGAGAACCTTCCGTTTCAGACAGAAATCTGTATTTATTTCTGTCAGGATTCATATTTAAATCTACAAGATGAAACATCATTTGATAGAGAACATCACCATATTTTTCTTTTGCAAGTTCTGTGAGTTTACTGTGAAGGTCTTTATATTTTTCCTTTTCAATAGAAGTCATTTTACTATATTTCTCTTCAAATTCCTTCAGTTCTTTCGAAAGATTGCCGGTGTTTAAAATAATCTGTCCCTTTTGCGGATCACATAATCCAACTGTATCGGGGAAAACCTGGCCTGACTTAGTTTTATAAGTAAATTCAATTGCATAAATACCTTCGATAACACCCACTTTTTCCCCGATACCGCCGGGGAAACCTTTACTCATGTCCATATAACAAAATCCCTTCTTATTAATTTTCTTTTAACATTTTAACTGGAATGAATACTTACGACTTTTAACATCTAATCTTCTACTATCTTTCCGCGAATACAGCCACGAAGCTCCCATTCCAGTATATGTTCGATAGTTTCACGATACCATGGTTTCAGATTTTTTGCTTCACGGCAACTGATTGGCCCATCTTCAGTCTCTATAATACCGCCGCCTGTGGTAATGTTTATAGCATTATTAAAGACGTCACAGGTATCCTTTCTCATAAAATCATCACATATTACTTCACCATACCATAAAGCATTCGGATCATCTCTTATCTCATTAACAGCAGGGAACCATATAATCTCACTCTTCGTGCCGTCGCCTTTGCAACGAACCTCTCCTACGAGACGGCCAAGACGGTAATTTCCAACCTTATCATCCTTATCGCATATAGCTTCATAGAGATTAACTAACATAATAATTTACTCCTTTTCTTTATATATTTAACTCATCTAATTAAATGTTCCGGGAATTCTGGCCAATTTACTGTTCCGCTGAAACTGAATTATTGAAGTAAGAAGGTTTTTTCTTTATTTATACGGGTTTTCCAACTTCTTTTCTTTCTTTTCATCCTTCTTTCCGGCATCTTTATCGGGCATAGAAAAAAGATAAGAGGGATCGTCTTTAAGACTACACCGGATTTAATGAAACTTTGCACAGATAGTATCGAAAGAATCAGGAATTTCATTATCCATAATATAAGTGAGTGACTCATAACACCATGGATTTAATGTTTTCCCATCACGATAATGCTTTATCTTACCCCATTTTCTTTCCTGAGTAATATAAATAGTTTCAGTTACAAGTTTTCTCAATCTTTCTTTATCTGTTTCAGTAAAGATTATTCTCTCACTATTATAACTGGGATGATTTTTGTCTCTTACTTCCCAGATTTCTTTACAGTTCCTATCAATAAAATCAAGTCTGCCGGCACTACCATCACCTTTACATATAATTACTCCTACGTCACGTCCCCACGATCTTGTGCCATCTTCATTTACTATATTTTCAATCAGATAAACTCTCATTGGGCCTACTATCTTTCCACATATACTGGCACACATACCTGCAGGAAGTTCATACGTTAATATATATTCGATAGTTTCGCGATGCCATGGTTGTAACGTACAAGCACTACTATAATGAACATCGCCAACCCATTTGCACCCGGTTGTAATATGTATGGGACTATTCAGCGTCATAGCTAGATATCTTTTAGCCTGCTTATTAAATATTATTTTCTTGTCTGTATAGCGGTGATGAGTTACATCCCTGACGTCCCATATTTCATCACAGGTATCAAAATATTCAATCTTTCCCGGTGTTCCATCTCCTTTGAACGTAATCAAGCCAATTTGACGGCCAGGAGATCTCCTGCCATCTTCATTTATCATCCATTCATACAAATTAAGCTGCATAATTTATTTTCTTCCTTTCAAAAAATATACTTACTTTATAAATACTCTTCATATCAAGAAATCCATAACATTATAACAGGTCTTATTGGCTATTAAATGGTTTATTATATAATCTAAAAATAATAATCTTATGCTAAAAAAGTCTATATTGTATTTTAAACGCCAAGAGTGCTCCGTCAAACATATCTGGATTATTCACGTAAAAATTACCATCTTTTGTTTTTAACCACTCTATAAAATCTCCTTTATTTATACCTGTAAATGCCTCATCATTTCTCAAGTTCTTTATCCATTCATCAGAAAAATCTTTATAACTATCATTTTCCAATTTCAATCTTTTGACTTCTGAACTTCTACTTCCTGTTTCTAAATTTTCTTGATACTTTTGAGTTTCTTGTACATCTATTTTTTCACTCTGTTTTACTGTTTCTGCAGTTTTATTATCCATTTCTATTTTAGAAGAATCTTTTGTGACAGATTCTAATGGTTGTTTCTTCTGCCCGGGTAATTCTGTTGATGTGGCATCCTGTAATGGCTCTTCTTTGAATGGCACCATAAATTTTTTCCACATTTCGTCTCGTAAGTTCTTTGAAGGAATAAATTCTTTTCCACTGGATGCTATTTTTTCTTTAGGAACTAATTTATCTATAAGATGTCTATAATCTAAATAATTTTCTATTTCAGGCCATTTTATATCTTCTCCATCCTGTGACAAATGGTTAATTAAATACATATATTGTTCTTGATAAGGAGAGTCTTTAATTACCTGAATAAATTCCAGCGGTGTTTCAATACTCCCCTTTTTAGTGGCAATAAATTTCCGTCGTTCCTTCATAAGCATCATAAATGTTTCTGATAATGTCTCTGCAGGGTCATCAAGTCCTTTTGAGAGTTCAGTAATTTCATGTGCTTCTGTCTTTAAAAAAGGAGATTTGTTTTTCACAGATAGGCGTTTAGATGGCTTCAAAGGGGAAAAGTCATAATCAATCTGATGAGCAAGTTCATGATTAAATGTGTCAATCCAGGTATCTTTAGCTTTATTTATGGCATTCTTATATTTCACCATTGCAACTAATTTGTCTTTAACCTCATTATAACCTTCTGAATCCTTTGCAACATTTCTCAATAATTTTAGCTTATTCGCATAGTTTTTAATTGTATCTTTAATCTCTGCCTCTGTCTTTCCTTCTATTTCTTTTTCTATAATTTTATAATTTATCTTCTCTTTTATTTCTTCAAGTTCCTTATTAAGCTGAAGTTTATTTAACAGTATTTGACCATCAGACGCTTTATTACATCCATAGTGTATAGCAAGATCAACTGTACCTTTAATAGTATCTTCACCTTCTTTAAAGATAACATTATCAGCTAAAATCTCTTTTAAACCTTTTCCTTCTTCTATTTTATTTGTTAATTTTTTTTTCATACTGGAAGGTATATGATCTAGTGCTTCCTGGATCCACTCTAATTCTATAACATTTCCATAAAAATCTATCTCTTTACCATTCTCAAGTTTAATTTTATGTATTTTGTCAGATTCCTTATTAAATTTTTCCTTTATAGCATCAATATGGCCTTCGAAAGTACGAGATTGCTTTGCCAGTTCACTATCAGCGTCTACCGTGGTATATTCAGCTCGGGATAACTTAACTTCATCACTATTAATATCTTTTACAGACGTCTCAGTAGTCTTCACACTGCTCTTATATTCCAGAACAGATTTTATATCTTCATCCTTCAACCCGGCATTTTTTAACTTCTGTGTCAGTTCTGCCTTACTGTGACTCCCTTCCGAAAGTATTTCCTTTGCCTTACTGAATTTCTCAGGGTCTTCAAGTTTTACCTCAAGGCCATCTAACGTATCTCCCTTTACCTTCGGCATAACATGTCCCAGAATATGCTCCCCTGCCTTAAGACCTGTTCCCATAACAACACTCGTGGCAAATCCCATACCTCCCTGTATTGCTCCCGACTCTCCCACATTCAGAAGTCCATCGCCTATACCATCATTCCAGGTCTTATCATCCATCGCAGTAGTGAGTCCTCCCTGAACTCCTGTGGTCACTGCATCTGCTATGGCATTTGTCATAATCTCCTGAACTGCCCTGTTTCCCATAAAGGAAGCCACACCTTCTATGGTGCTGTTCTTAAGAGCCTGTGCGACAACAGGGTTTTTCATTATAGTCTGTAACACTGCAGTTCTTGCAGTACCTGAGAGTTTTGCAAATTTCTCTACTAAAGGCCCTCCCACTGTATTTAAAGCGCCTTCAATAGCACCTGTCGTAAAATCTGTCAGGGCCTGGCCGCTGTTTAAATCATAACTGTTTCCTTTAACAAGCTTATTTATTCCTACCTTCGTTGTGGCACAGGTAAGGGCAGAACCTATTATAAGAGGAACCGTTACTGCTCCCGCTCCTCCTGTACCAACTGTTACAGCTACAGATGTGGCTACTGCCAGGGTAATTGATGCGGCAGTAGAAAGTCCGTCTGCTACTTTATTCTTTGATTCTTCATAATCTTCTATACCGGTCTTTACTTTATTTTCAGCCTTATCCAGTTTCTCTAAAAGTTTTTCATCTACTTTTCCTCCCTGTTTTTCTATATGTTCTATCTGTTTATAAGTATCTCTCAGTTCTCTTTCGGAATCATCAAGATTACGCCCTTCATCTGAAAAAACATCCATTATATTATTACTTGCATTTGTCCACAGATCTCCACTGTTTCTCTCTCTTAAGAGTTTTTCTGTCATCTGTTCTTTTCTTTCTTCCATAGTTTTCGGCTCTTTCTGCAACATATCAAAGGCCTTATAATATTCGGAAGTAGAAATTTCTCCTTTAAGATCTGCCTGGAGGTCTCTACCGTATTTATTTCTGTAAGTCTTTATGAGGTTATCTTTTTCTTCATCGGTTTTACAGGAAGAAAGTGCTTTAAATATGGCTTCTTCATCTGTTCCTGCACCTTTCATAGCCATATAAAGGTCATCGACAGGTTCTGTTTTTCCCTTTTCAAGGAGTATTTGAGCCCTGAGAAGAGCATTTCCTCCGAGTTCTTCTTCCATCATTTTCTTAAAAGAAGGATCTTTCATTAACTCATGTCTTTCCTCGGGAGTTGCTTTCTCCAATGCTTCATATATGGCTTTTTCATCTGTCCCTGCCCCTTTGCAGGCCTGTTCTATCTTTGTCCTTGCAGGCAGTTTACCTTTCTCCATTATGAGATTTACATTGGACATCTCACGGGCATCCAGGTTTTCAGAGAAAATTTCCTTTATTTCAGGATCATTCATCAAATTTTTTCTCTCTTCCGGACTGGCATTCTCCAGAACTTCATAAATCTTCTTCTCATCTTCACCCTTGAAGGATATTGAATTTTTTATCTTTGTTTTTGCCGATACCTTACCTTCATTAATTATACTGTTCAGTTTATCTCTGTCTTCTTTATTCAGTTCACTGTCAAACAATTTCTTTAATTCAGGATCATTTTTTAACGTTGCAATCTCTTCGGGAGATGCCTTATCAAGGGCCTCATAAAAGGAATTTTTATCTGTTCCCCATCCTGCCATAGAACTTTTCAGTTTATCTTTCAGAGGCACTTCGCCAGACTGATTACTGTTAAGATAACCCATAGCCTCTGCGTAATCTTTATCATTAAGCTCTCCTTCGAGCTTTTTCATCATGTCGTTATTATTTAAAATATCCTGTCTTGTCTCTGGAGATGCCTGCTGAAGGGTATCGAAAATAGCCTCTTTATCTGCACCCCATCTGTCCATTGCAATGTCCAGTTTTGTATTAGTATCAAGATTGTCTTTCTTTGAATTTTTTAAAATGCCATCAATTTCTTCATCCTTTAATCCTGATTTTGTGAGCTTTTCCCTTAACTCTTTTTCACTGAATTCTCTGTTTAAAATAGCTTTATCTATGGTTTTCAGTTTATCAGGAGGAATTGTATCTGTACCGACTTGATAACATGGCCCTTTTTCAAGAAGTGCTTTAGCTTTTGTCAGATCGGCTCCGCCAAGGTCTCCCTTCAGGTCATCCATAAGGTCTTTACCGTATTTCTTTTTGTAATCCTCTATAATTGCCTTTCTTTCTGCATCTGATTTGCCTTCAAGGGTTTTAAATATTAAATTCTCACCGGTTCCTGCTCCTGCCATGGCACGATGGAGTTTTTCTGCATCTGTTTCCTTTCCCTGTGTCATATAGGATTTTACAATGGCTCTGCTTGAAGGTGAGGTGATTAAAAGGATATCAACGGTCTTTTCAAGATCTTTTCCTGTGGCTTTTTTATAAGCATCTTTATAGGCTTTTATCTCTTCAGGGGATTTGCCGTAAAGAGTGTCTAAAAGGGCTTTAGTTTCATAACTCTTTGGAGGAGGAGGGACTGACATAAGAGCTTTTATATCCAGCTCTATTTTCGATGCAGTAAATTCCCCTTTTCTTTTTAGAAGATCTTTCTCCCTCTCTTTCGGGTCTTTTATATTCATATCTGCCTGTGGGTCACCCTTCATAAGGAGTTCTATCTTCTCCTTCTCAATCGGACTCATTAAAAGGGTTTTTTTCAGGTCTTCATCCAATTCGGTTCCACAGGTACTTTTATATTCTTCCTTTATGGCTTTTATTTCTTCCTGAGTCTTTCCATCGAGGATCTTTACCACATCACCCTTCCTGATACTCCAGCTGTCAAGAGACTGTTTTATATTATCCGCTTCAGAAAATTTACCCTTCTCAAGAAGGGCTTTAGCCTTATTCAGGTCTCCTCCCTTTAATTCACTCTTTACTGCTTCTTCAAGGTCTTTTCCGTATTTTTCTTTATAACTTTCCTTGAGGGCTTTTAATTCTTCAGGGCTTTTACCTTTGAGGACATTGTATATGGCTTCTTTATTCGCTCCCCATCCTGCCATGGCATTATTCAAAACCTCTGATTCTTTTCCCGGGTCATATGTTGTCTGAGGCGCTTTTTCCTCCACATGTTTATCTTTACTCTCAGTCTTTGACACATCTGTAGAGGGAGAGGAAACAGTTATTTTATCTGGAATAACACTTTTATCTGTGGAAGATTTCTTATCTGCTGTCTTCGAGCTCTTATCGTCAGCGGAATCTTTAACAATCTTATATTCCACAGTTTTTTCTTTATGAATTTTACTTCCGTCAGGTCTTTCTTCATCAGATACTATTACCCTTTTCCCTGTATTATCTGTTATTTCCTTTGATTTAATTACTGTACCGTCTGATTTCGTAGTTACAGATTCCCTTTCACTTAACCCTCCGTCTTTCATGGTAAGTTTGCTGTACTCTTTATTGCCCAGTCCGTCATCTCTTTCATACACTTTAGTTTCACTGCCGTCTTCATTATGTATATAGGTAGATGTAGATTTATCTTTTACAACATGTCCGTTTCTATCTTTTCTCTCTGTTTCTTCACTTTCTTTCACCTCAGGCTTTTCAGTGGCTCTCTCACAGATTTCAAGGGTTTTAGTGCCGTCAGGATTTTTTACATCCTCTTTAACAGTGGTTTTTCCCCGAGTAAATTTATGTCTTATTTCATCCCTCTCCTGTCTGGTTCTCTCTCTGTCAGCGGGAGGAGGAGGTTCATTTCTTTTTTCATAAATCTTCTCATCTGTACTGCCATCAGACTTTACATTGCTGTCTGTTATTATTTCATTCCCCTTAGCATCACGTTCCATCGAATGTTCGGTAAAATTTCCGTCATTATCCCTGTTCAAAAGCGATGATTTACTTGATGTAGTTTTACCTGATTTATCCTTCTCTTCCCTGAGTTCATATAAAGAATAATCAACTTCCCGGCTATCGGTTTTCTTTCTCGTACTTATCCTGGTTTCAGTTCCGTCAGGCTTCTTTATGGTTTTCTCTGTATCTGAACCTTTATCTAAACATTTCTGTCTCTTTTTCCATTCATTTCGGAGTTCTTCATGTTTGTTCCGGAATTCTTTTACAGTGTTTTCAGCCACCTTCTCCTCACTTTTTTTCTCCGAAGGGGCTACATTATCTTTTACCTCTGCAGCAGTCATTACGAAGAGATTATCAAGGAGCTTTTTCGTATCTTCCGGCACTTCAAGGGCTGCTTTATTTATAACGGAATAAGGATCTGTCTGTTCATCTGTTTTACCACAGGGCATGCTATCACCACATGAAGACAGTTTATCAATGGCGCTTCTTGCCAGCTTGAGAGCATCACGGGAAACCGACAGAACCGATGTAATAAGGTTTTTTCTTTCTTTCTCTTTATCTAATTTTTCAGGTTTTTCTTCTTTTTTAGGAGAAGTTTTTTCCGACATAGATCGGAGATCAGACACATTGTCAAAAAATTCTTCTTTCTTATCACTTTTTGTTTCTTTTTCGTATTTATCTTCAGTTGAAATTTTCTCTGGAGTGGCAGAGGGTTTCTCTGCTGTTACAGGGATACCGATTTTTTTAGCTTCTGACGAAGGTTTCTGAGAAGCAGGTTTTGCCCCGGCAGAAGAAGTAGCAGAAGTAGTTTTATTTTCTACTTTCATATATATTATCCCCTTTCTCTCGAGGTATATACAAATATTTTAATACTAAACAGCGAAAAAATCAACAGGTATCTCAGTGAAATCAGAACAAAATTTTACCTTTTTCTTCATAAATTCTCCGAAAGTTTCTGCAGAAATTATCCGGGGAAGTGCTGCCTTTTTAGCATTTATATATAAAAATCTTTCTTATTACTCACAGGTTTTCCTGTCACATAAACAATCTATTTTTTGACATAATCAGGTTTATAATTTATAATATACGTATATACATATATAAGTACAGGTGATGAAATTATGGTTAGAACTGAAATATATTTAACAGAGGAACAAAAAAAAGCCCTTACAACGTTAGCCTATGCTGATTCTTCCAAATCTAACAGGAGGATAAGCATGGCTGATCTTATTCGAAAAGCTATTGATTCTTATATTAATACCAGGTCAGATTTTCCTTTAGTCAAAGAAGCTACATTACTCAGTCAATCTGATAGTTTAAAACGAATTATATATAAAAGTTTAAAAGAAATAGAAGATGGTAAAACACGTTCTGCTCAGGAGTTTATAGATGAACTAGGTCTATGAGTTCTGAGTTCATCCTTATGTTTTCCATATTCCACCGGTTTCTTCTCAATCTGCCTTTTCTCTTCCTGTCAGACATTTACTTTATACTGAAAAACCTCCTGTTTAAATCAAATATCCTGTAAGAAAGAATCTTTGCCAGGTTAAAACTGAACTGGTGGTAATGTCTCATTATAGAAAGGAAATCGTCTTTACTGATTGTATATAATTCAGCTTTAGGGGATGAAATCTTTCCTGAAAGAGAACGGGGCGCATCTGACAGAACTCCCATTTCACCAAGGATATCTCCTTTATGAAGAGTTATAAGACTTCTCTCATCCCATCTGTCAAAAATCCTGTAAAGGGTTATTTCTCCGGATTTAATTATATAAACTTCCTCTGCCCTGTCTCCTTCATTAAATAATACTGTTTCTCCTTCATATCTTCTCAGTTTAATTCTTGCACAGATCTTCTCCAGTTCCTGCTGATTTAAAACACTGAAAAGTGATATAGAACCCAGTATTTCTGACTTTTTATTTGACCTCTCAAGTATGTCTTTATCTTTAAGATAGGAGTAATAATCACCTAAATAATTTACCAGTCTGTCCGTAGCTTCCGATATTTTTCCACATAATATCCTGGAAAGATTTACACTGAGGTACGGATATGATCTGACTATAGAGAGAAAATTATCTTCTGAAATCACATATAATTCTGCCTTCTGTGACTTTATTCTGGCTGAAAGAGTTCTGTTTTCTTTTGTAATTACAGCCATTTCACCGAAAACATCACCTTTACGTAGACTTATAAGATCAACATAGTTATCTTTTTCTTGATAAAGACCTGCCTCTCCCGATTTTATTATATATACATTATCTGCCCTGTCTCCTTCTCTGAAAAGAACAGTCTGTCCCTCATATCTTCTCAATTTTATTCTATTTGCTATCTTCTCAATCTCTCCGGAAGAAAGAATATTAAAGAAAGGAGTACTTTTAACAATATCTATTTTATTATAAGATTTCTCTATATTCATATATTCTCTTCTTAACGGACAGGATATATTGAGCGTAAATTCTCTGCTTTCTTTTTCTTTAATGGCAGAATAGTTTTTCAATTTTTCTTTCAGTAAAAAATCACAGAACAAATGATAATTTGCTTTTCCAAGAGCATCAAAAGATTTTTCGAGACAGCCAGTTTCTCTTGTTTCAAAATATTCTTCAACATATTCATTAAATTTTATAAATTCATAAAGAAAAATTTCCCTGTGTTTTAACATATTTTCTTCACCGAAAAAAGAAACAAATTCTTTTTCATATTCATTTTTTACAGTAATCTTCTCTTTCTCTTTATAAAACTCTTCAAGACTTAACTGAAAACCTTTCTTCACTTCTGCAATATCTTTCTTCATGGCTTCATCTATATCTCTATCATTACCCAGAATAGGCATCATGGTTTTAATACTATTTTTTTCTGTGAGATAAAAGGTTATTTCAGGGACTATCTTTTTCATATAAAGATCCAGAAGAATGAGTTCATTGAAAGGATAAAATTTTTCTTTAATATTTTTCAGTAAAACTTCCTGTTTTCGGAGCATTTCTTCAATCTCTCCTGTAACAAGAGAAATTTTACTCCTTTTCTCTTTATTGTTCGGATGAAATGTTAATTCCCTGATATTATTTATTAAAGACTCTTTTTTTAGAATAATCTGCTCAATCTCTCCTATGTTGCTCTTTAAAAATTCCATATCTTTCTCAAATAGAAGAGAGAGAAGACTGCTATAATATTCCTTTCCGGGATATATTGCATTTTCAGGTAATTCTTCTCTATATATTCTCTGAATTGTTTCTTCTATAAAATACAAGGGTATACACTTATTCATAATAACTCCCCTTCACCTATTATTTCTACAGTTTTAATCTTTACATATCCGTCTCTGGCTTTTAAAAGACCTTTTTCTGCCATGGAAAATTTTTTTTCTTCAAAAGCACGTTCAATTATTGTAAGACTTTCATCTATTTCACATAAACCTTTTTTAATAAATGTTACAAATCTATGTAATAGCCTGTCAGAAGAAAGAGCTTTTTCTGCCAGTTCTTTCAATTCTTTTTCCTGAAAATCATAAATTATATCTCTGAGTTCATCTATATATTTCCACTGTTCTTCTTCTGAAATCAATTTTTGAAAATTAAGATTTATAAGGCTTTTAAGAGCAGCAAAAAAATTGGAACTTATAACTTTTTTATCTGCTTCTCGTAACAGAAATTCTTCTTCTGTAAGAGAATTATGTTTCTCTAAAAGAGCCATTTCTCTGTAAAGCTTATCCAGATTATACTGAATTACCCTGTTATTATCTTCAATGTCTTTTAAATGAAGATTCTTAGAGTCCTTATTATATCTACAGACATATTTTTCTTTTAATTCATAGGATTTCACTATCTCTACAAGGTTATTTTTAACTGCAATTAATTCTGTAAGTTCCTGCTGAAGTTCTTCTTCAGTGTCTTCCAGAGGAAAAGAAACACTGTTGTATTTAAGGTTCCATAAAAAATAAGGTAATTTCATTCTTATCACTCCCTGGTTATTTATTGATATTTTTTACATTTCTCATACTCTTTTAGAGCTTTATAATATTTCTCATAAGACTCTCTTGTTGACCAGGCTCCATCTTTTACATAATTAATACCTTCACTTACCAGTTCTTTTCCTTTATCTGCTCCCTTTGATACAATATTTTTCCCATCTTTTATACCTTCTGAAGCAATCTGCTTACCTTTATCCAACACTCCGCCCTCTTTTTTCACATCTCCAAGCATTTCTAAAAGTTTCTTCTTATTCTGTGCCATTTTCCTGGTTTCTCTGGCATCATCAACATATTTCCCAACACGCTCCAATGTTTTCTCCATACCCTGAACTATATCATCACCGAATTTACCTGCACCCTGAACTATATCATCTCCGAATTTAACTGCACCCTTAATGGTGTCATCTCCGAATTTAACTGCACCCTTAACTGCGTCATCTCCGAATTTAACCGCACCCTTAACTGCGTCATCTCCGAATTTGCCTGCTACCTTCAGTACATCATCTCCCCATTTAGTCATCTGCCCTATGGCAGGAGATACTGCCTGATAGGCCGGACCTATAACCTTTTCAGGTGCCATAGCCACTGCAGCTATGGCACATCTTCCCAGACCTTCAAGTCCGTCTAAAGCTGCTTCTTTATAATTCCCCTGTTTAAACTCCTGGCCTGCTTCTACAAATTTGCCGGAAGCTCCCATGGTAAAAGTGTCTGCTGTATCTGCTATATTCTGTGTGGCCTCAGCACTTTCCAGGTTTGATTTATTTATTTCTCCCTGAGAGTGAAGGATATTCTTTACATGTTCTTTATTCACATGTTTATCTTTTGCAAGATCCATCTGAAATTTTTCTGATTCTTTATTTCCTTTATCCAGTTCATACTGATCTACACCTGTAATCCCAGATTTAAGCAGGTGATCTGCATTGAAATAATAATCTGACTTCTTCAGTCCTTCCTTCATTGTTTCTTTTGACTGAGTCATAGAATCATTAATCGATTTATCGGATTTATCCTGATTTTCTTTATATTTCTTATATTTTCCCGGATCTTCTTTCTGTAACTTATCTTCAAATTCTTTTACTTTCTTTTCATCAGGCCCTCCGGTGCTGTCATATTTTACCCCCATAGAATCCAGGTAAGATCTATCTTCTGCCTCTTTTATCTTTTTATCAGATGAAGACTGATCTTCTTTGTATTTTTTATATTTTCCCGGATCTTCTTTCTGTAGTTTTTCTTCAAATTCTTTTACTTTATCCTGGTTAAGAAGAGAAGAGGAGTCATCCTGTTTCCCTGTAGCATAATCCCATAGACTGCTAAAAACACCGGGTGACTCTTCTTTTGAACCTTTATCTTCTTTAGCATCCTGAGAAACAGCAGTTTTATCATTTGTATCTATTTTATGATCTGTTTGAGTAGTTTCTGTCTTTGGCTTTTCTGTTTTATCGACTTTCTGCTCTGTTTTACTCTGAGTTTTTTTGTTTTCTTTTTTATACTGTGGTTGAACCTTTGCTGTGGAGGTATTAATGGTATTACTCATTTCACATCACCTCTTATGTATATAATTTGGCTTTTTATAAAAAATATAAAGGAGCTAATATAACATATCTAAAATTATAACATATTTTCACATAGCAGAAAAGTAACAGTTATCTAATAAAATTTTATAGAATTTTATCTTTTGCTATGATATAATATTTAAAAATTAAAAAGGAGAAACACTTATGAGATGCCCCAGAGATAAAATGCCAATGGAAGAAACAGTATGTGAGAATAAAGTCTTAATAGATACCTGTTCTTATTGTGACGGTATATGGCTTGACAATGAAGAATTGAAGAGTCTTACCGGCATTGAGCGAGATATTCTGGAAGGAGAAAAAATAAAGGATGAAATAGAATGGGATGAAATGATTGACTGCCCTGTATGTAATATTAAAATGGAAAAAAGATTTTTTTCAAAAGAAAAAACAGTTAAAATAGATAGATGCCCTACATGCCTTGGTATATGGCTTGATACGGGAGAAATGATGCCAATAATTGAAATAGTCCATAAAATTAAAGAAGGAAGACGTTAAGCAGAACCATCTATATCTATCATTTCTACTCCATCCATATAAATTTTTTTCGTTGGTCTTTCCATGGTTCTGAGTTTGGCCATAACTCCTGCTATTCTTTTAACCTGTTCCTCTATTGTCTGCAGTATTTTACCGAGTTCTTCCCTGCTTATTGTATCCTGTTCTGCCTTCAATATCATTACATTACCAAGGACAGAGGTCATGGGATTATTTATTTCATGAGAAATAGATACAATTATCTGTGATATTGTATTCAGTTTTTCAGCTTCTATAAGTTTGTGCTGTGTATCAATGAGCTGTCGATTTTTCTCTTCTAAATCAATAGTTCTGTCTTTAACCTTATGTTCCAGATTTTCATATGACTCTGCAAGTTCTCCTGTCATATAATTGAAAGTATGTGCCATAAGGTTAAGCTCATCCTGTCCTTCAAGTGTAAGTGAATGAGAAAAATCACCTTTTGCTATGGCTTTTGCACCTTCATCCATTTTCCTGAGAGGTTCTGTAATACTTTTTGTTACCAGAAAGCTGAGACTTCCTGCCAGAAGGAGTACTATAAGAGCAGTTAAAATTACAGCCCAGATGGCTCTGTTTTCAATATTTCTGGTTTTTTCTATATATTTTTTATCTTCTTTTTCTACATCCAGAGTTATAGAAATTACATTACTATCAATTCTTTCTATAAATGATTTTATTTGATTTTTAATTCTTAATTTTACAGCAAGCCAGTCATCAAGATTTGCCAGTTCAATTATTTTCCTGATCTGTTCCGGCAATGCATCTCTCATACTTATAAAAGAATTTATTATATGTCTGTTTTTATATTTTTCCTCTTCACTATAACTCAGAAAATTTATTGCCTCCTGAATATGTCTGTCAAAATCATCCAGTTCAAGATTACATTGAAGAAGTAGGTCCATATCCTGTTTTGATGTGGCTCTTTCAAGAAGACCGGTTATATGTAAAATACTGTTATATAACTTTAAAAGAGAAATCTCCTGATTATGTTCATATATAAGAAAAGTTGTCTGTTGTCTTATAGTATCAATATAAAAAATACCTACCAGATTTCCCAGCAATCCCAGAAGTAATATGAAAGAAAAACATATAATAAGGCGAGAACCTATATTAATACTCCTCAATATCAAAACTCCTGTCCTGAAATTATCTTTTCTATAGACTTTGCCATACGTGAAGTTGCAATGTCAGATTTCTCTTTACCTTCCAGAACTGAATGAACCTCTATTTGAATGATCATGGAAATTCTGTTATATTCAGGTTGAACCGGTCTTGGACGGGCAAGTTTTACAATATCAAATAAATATGATATGGAAGGATTTAGTTTTATAATATCCTGATCTTCATAACAGGATTTCCTTGTAGGATTCTGTCCGGATTTAATGGCTTTATAACATTGCTGCTCTTTACCTGTAAGAAATTCTATTAACCTGAAGGATTCTTTTGGATGTTTACTTCTGGCACTTATTACAAGATTCCATCCACCCAGAGCAGAAACACTTTTATAGCCTTCTTTACCGACAGGCAGGGGAGCAATAGAAAATTTACCTTTAACAGAAGAAATATCACTGTTTAACAGTGTATAGGCATAAGGCCAATTTCTCATAAATACACTGTTACCGCTCTGAAAATAATTCCTTCCGTCTTCTTCCTGAAAAACTGTTATGCCTTTTGAGGATATTGCAAGCATATCATAATAGGTATTTAAACCTTTTACAGACTGAGGACTGTTCAGAATTACTTTATTATTGTCTGTAATTACATCTCCTCCGTAACTCCATACATACTCAAGGTAATTTGCCACAAGTCCTTCATATTTGTCTGCCTGAAATACAAAACCTACCATATAGGGATGTTCTTTTATTTCATTTTTTACAATTTTTTTAGATATTATTTTAAGATCATCCCATGTTCCGGGAGGTGAAAAACCATATTTATCAAGAAGATCTTTTCTATAGTAAAGGACACCTGCATCTGTAAACCAGGGAAATGCTACTATATCGCCATTCCAGGTATTTGCCTTTACTGTGCCGTCCAGAAAATCATTCATATCAATCCTGCCTTTTATATAACCATTTAAAGGCAGGATCCATCCATTTTTTGCAAATTCTGTAGTCCAGACTATGTCTGTTACATAAACATCTACACCTGAATTTTCGTCTTTAAGCCATTCAACATATCTCTTATATTTGCCTGTATCAGTTTCAGGGGTTTCAAGAAGTTCTACCCTGATACGAGGGTTAAGTTCTTCAAATATAGATATCTGTTCTTCCAGAACTGCAAGATCTTTTCCTATAGAACCGCTTACTATAGTGATAGTTGTTTTTTCTTTATCTTCTGTCTTACAGCCTGCTATTATTAAAAGAGAAATTAATATAAAAACAAAATATCTCTTCTTAATCATCAATCTTACTCTATCTTAAGGACTTCGGAAGTTTTTCCTACTATAGCATCAGGGTCAAATGGTTTCGTGATATAATCATTTGCTCCGCAGTCCATTCCCATTTTTTTATCAATTTCCTGTCCCCTGGCTGTTAAAAGTACTATATAAATATTTTCAAACTCTGCATCCTTTTTTACTTTGCTGCATACTTCATAACCGTCCATTTCAGGCATCATAACATCAAGATAAATAAGATCCGGTTTTTCCCTTTTTATAACATCAAGGGCATTCATTCCATTATCTGCAGTAAATATTGTTACACCTTTATCGATAAAATCTTCAAGAGCCTGTTCCATAAGAATTCTCATATAAGGCTCATCATCTACTATTAATATTTTAGACATTACATAAACCTCCTTAAATACACAGGGGATTTGTAGCAGAAATAGCATATACTGCTAAAGTTGCAATTGTAGTCATAACCTTATAGTCTTCTGAAGTATACTCAAAAGGCTCATCTGTACTGATATTCATAACACCGATAGTTTCATTTCTCAATCTGAGAGGTATACAGATTAAGGAACTTATTTTGTTATTTCCTTTAACAAACCTGGGGTCACTCTGTAAATTATTTATTATCTCACCTTTTCCTGTAATTAATACAGTACCTGCTATACCCTGACCGGGTTTTAACGACACCTTTGCATCATAATTTCTACCAATACCGGAAATAATCTCAAGCAATCCTTTATCTTTATTCAATAACATTATAGATGCACTATCGGCTTTAATAAGTCTGGTTGCTCTTTCCAGAATTAATTTTCCTGCTTCCGTACTGTTTAAACTGGTTATACTTTCGGCAATATCATAGAGAAGACTTACTTCTTTATATTTATCAAGCAGTTCACTGGCAAGAGATCTTTTTTCATAATCCATATAGGTCAGATAATTGAGAAGAGAAACGACAGCAAAAGCTTTTTCTTTTCCTGTCACCCATCCTATAATATCATTTATACCCTCTACGGGGTATTTCTCAAAACCTTCTTTACCTTTTTCTCCAAGTAATAGATTACCTTCTAAATCCTGAACACCTATATCAGTGTTTATAGCTTTAATAATAGAAGTTAAAATAGAAGATATCTCTCTCCTGGACATAAATTTCTTAAAATCTATTTCAGGCAAGAAACTCACCTCACTTAAAAATTTGAAATACCATGTTCAGTCGTTGGAATAGTAAAAGAAAAATTACTTCCTTTTCCTGGCTCACTTTCAACCCATATTCTGCCGCCTGACTGTTCTATAATCTTCTTACAGATAGCCAGTCCCAGGCCAGTTCCCCCTGGTTTGCCGGCAGATCCGTTCACTAACTGTTTAAATTCATCAAATATAATGGAATGATATTGCTTTTCTATTCCTATACCTGTATCTATTATGCTGACTATTATTTCGCTATTATTCCCTTTTACCCTGCATATTATGGAACCTTTATCCGTAAATTTTATTGCATTTGAAATTAAATTAATTAAAACCTGGATTATAGTATATTTATCGCTCAGAATTTCAGGGAGATCTTCCTGAATATCTTTTATGAACTCAATTTCTTTATCTTCTAACAGAGGTGAAATAGAAGAACTTATATGGTCTATAATGTTATAGATAGAACATGGTTCTTTTTTAAATTCCACATTGCCTGATTTCAATCTGGCCATATCCAGAATATTATTTATGATAGATGTTAATCTTTCTCCTTCAGCAATAATTATATCCATATTGGTATTTATTTGATTTTTTGATTTTTCCAGTTGTTCCCCTTTCAGATCGTGAGAAAAAATCTTTTTAAATTTCTTTTTGATAATTTTTGTAAAACCAAGAATTGATGTGAGAGGGGTTCTTAATTCATGTGATACTGTTGCTATAAAAGAAGATTTCAGTTCGTCAAGTTTTCGAAGCTCCCTGTTTGCTTCCTCAAGCTTCACAGTTCTTTCCTTTAATTCTGCTTGAGACTGTTCAAGAGCTTCAAGCATTTGATTAACTGTAATTGCAATATTTCCCAGTTCATCCTGCCCTTCTACTGGCACACGTAAAGAAAGGTTTTTACTTTCTCTTATAGAAATCATACTTCCTTCAAGGTGGCTCAGACGGAATAAAATTACCTTCTGTAACATAACAACCAGGGCAGTACCGACTAAAATACCTATAACCATAATTACAGTAATAAAATAAAATACTGTAACCCTGCCATGTTTATAAATCTTTCTGGGTGTATTCACTTTCAGCATCAGGCAGGATTTATTATAGATATCTTTAATAAGAACATAACCTGTTATATCATCAAAACCATCAGTATTTACAAAAATAGAAGTTTCAGAACTGGAGAAAACTTTAAAAGCCCTGAGAAAATCATCGGGAAGATTCTTTTCATCAATAGAATGTAAACTTATATGAAGACGTGTTATGTTCGAAAGTGTTTTAACCTCATCATCATCCAGATAACGACCAAAAATCAGAGTGCCTCTGGAAGGCCATTTCTCATCTGTAGGTAAAATAGGCCTTGAAGCTACAAGCATAGTACCTTCGGGAAGAAGAATAATTCCAGACACACTGCTTTTGGGACCTTTATGGTCAAGGAGTTTACTGCCGGGAACTATATGAGACTTTAAAGACTGTGAAATTGGAATTTCACATTGTTTCTCTATGTCAAAAGATTTAGCAAAAACAATCTGGCCTGATTTATTAACAAAGATCACAAGATTCATATTTAAATTGGTAAAGGTATTATCTGTAAGATTGGACTGAATATATTTATTTTTCACAGGATGTTCTACAAAATCACATGTATCATCCCAGAAAGCCCAGTCTTTGAGTGTTATACTTATAGAACTAATTCTGTCTGACAGAGCATTCATTACTCTCTGAACATTTATCTGAGTTTCTGAATCTTCCAGCCTGGAAAAACTTTCCATGATTATTTTTTCGGAAGAAATATACAACAAAAAAATAAGTAAAATAAGTGTTAAACCTGTAACAATTAAAGTTTTATTCCTTAAAGACATAGAAAAACAAATATCTCTCTTTCTGTATTATAGTCAGATAGATGACACGTTACTATGATTGATTCTGTATTCTATTTCATGAATATTATTATAGCAAATAGCAAAAA
>Ga0351886_10112_pt1 | contig 41740 bp, 42 predicted proteins | sample TotcelFGM3001L14_FD_206761 | JGI IMG/M metagenome (GOLD analysis project Ga0351886, IMG submission 206761) | Enriched cells from coal bed in the Powder River Basin, Montana, United States - Total cells FGM rep3 HSBNCT.FGM.300.1.L14 ... | reverse complement strand
TCTGAGAAGAAAACTCTAAAAAGGTTATCTGACGTAACATTCAATTCTTTCCAGTTTTTACCGCCGTCAAAGGTATGTAATACTGTTCCCTTTCCTCCTGCAGCCCATCCGTTACCGGAATCAGTAAAGAAAATAGCACTTATATAATCCTGGCTATCAATATTCAAACATTCCCAGTTCTTCCCTCCGTCAGAAGTATGTAATAGACTGTTAGTTTCCAGAACCCACCCGTTATTCACATCTATAAATTGTATATCTGTAAGATCTTTATCTGTGCCGCTCTTCTGTTTTTTCCAGGTAAGGCCACCATCGGAAGTATGAAAGATAGCACCTTTATCTCCGCAGGCCCAGCCATTATATTTATCTCTAAAATAAAGATTATTCATAAAACAGCCGGTGCTGTAATGACTCCACGTAATTCCGCAGTTTCTCGTATGAAATATTATGCCGCTGGATGACAATAACCATATCTCTTTTTCATCTGTAAGGCAGATATCCACAAGATAATAAAAAAGGCTGGATTATGGGAAACGAAGGCACTATATATCATACAGATGACTCCGGACTTACATGGAAGATACAGAACAGCGGCCCCTGTGAAGAACTGTGGGGAGTTTATTTTACCGATCGTCTGAACGGATGGGTTACGGGAAACAGTTTCTACAGGGGAGGAATTGTGTTACATACGTCCGATGGAGGCATTACCTGGGAACAACAATACAGACGGCCTCCTGAAAATATATCCGGCCTTTTCAAGGTATATTTTTCCGATAGAAATAACGGATGGATTACCACCCTCAGAGGCACTCTGTTACATACGACAGACGGTGGTGAACACTGGAAAGAAAAGAACATAGACACATATGATGACCTTATTGGAATATATTTTACCGATCCACTGAACGGATGGATTGTGGGAGGAAGATGGAAAAGCAGTATTATTCTTCATACAGTTGACGGAGGCAATAACTGGAAAAAGCAGAATAGCGGTGTTTTAAAACCTCTTATGGCCGTTTATTTTATAGATAAAAATAATGGCTGGGCTGTGGGAGATGGCGGGATAATCATTCATAGCTCTGATGGAGGAAATAACTGGAAAATCCAGTATGAAAATAAAAAAGAATCTATGACTGATGTTTATTTTCTTGATAAAAATAACGGATTTGTCACAGGTGTTGAGGGGACAATATTTCATACCTGTGACGGAGGAATTACATGGAAAAAGACAGAGAAAGACTCTCATCTGATGGGAATTTATTTTTCCGATCAGAAAAACGGCTGGATTGCAGGAGGCATGGAAGATAATGGAGAGTTAAAGGGAGTTATTTTACATACAATTGACGGAGGTGTTAACTGGGAATATGAGGAGAAAAATATACCGGGACTTCTTATAGATATTTATTTTACCGATGAAAAAAGAGGGTGGGCTGCAGGCGGTACACCTGCGTCAGAGAAATATAAAGCCCATAATGATGGCTCTGGGATTATATTATATACAGATGACGGAGGAAACAACTGGAAAACGATTTTCAGGAGTCTCAGGCCGGAGAGCGGAAGATAATTCTTCCACCATCGTGGAACACAGGCTTTATAAAAATTGACATCGGGCATTTTCTCCATTTTTCCGTACTCTGATGGTGTACGTATTTCTGAATTCGGAACATCTCCTTCACACAAAACAACAATCCTGTTTCTTATTCTTGCTGACTTTATAATAGTTTTACGATCCTGGGGAAAGCCCACTGATTTATCTGTGGGATAGGGCATGTGGAGGATCTTCTAAAACTTAAATTACCTTATAAATAAAATTAAAAGCTATTGACACAATCTTTTCTACTGTATATGATTTAGTTGAGGTGAGATTAAACAAATGGCAAAATCAACAGAAGATAAAAAGAATAAGATTAAGGCTTCACTTCTAGCCACTAAAGAAAAACGTAAGCATCAAAGACCTATGGTATTTGAATTAAAAATAGACTATTCTCACCTTAATAAGTCGGAACGAAATACATTAAAGATGTATTTCATAGAAGCTAAATGGATATACAATCACATTCTTTCTATGGAAAATCCTTTTATTTATGATAGTAAAGTTAAAACAGTTAATGTTCTAAATAAAGATAGAAAATTAGAAAAGAGAGAACTTAAATATCTTCCTGCTAAGAACAGGCAGGATATTCATAAGGTTCTTATGAACAATATAAAAGGCCTGTCTGTCAAAAAGAATAATAATAAGAAAGTAGGCAGGCTTAAGTTTAAATCAGAGTATAACTCCATAGAATTATCTCAGTATGGAGTAACTCATAAAATAACAGGAAGAAACCGTATTAAAATAAATGGTATAAAAAAACCACTTAAAGTTCATGGTTTAGAACAGATAAGTAAAAATTACGAGATTGCCAATGCAAAATTAATTAAAAAACCTTCTGGTTATTATGTAAACCTCACTTGCTATCTGGATATAAAACCTTCACATTTAAACCATTCAAATAATATGAAACCTTCTATCGGTATAGATATGGGAATAACCACAACTATTACTACATCAGATGGAGATAAGTATGATATATCTATTCGAGAAAGTGAACGCCTTAAAAGTCTGCAATGTAAATTAGCGAGACAGGTAAAGGGTTCTAAGAATAGGTATAAGACTTGTATTAAGATTGGAAGAGAATATGAATATATCACTAATCAGCGTAAGGATAAAGCTAATAAGATTGCCTCTAAACTATTAAGAGAAAATCAGATAGTTTGTATGCAGGATGAAAATATTGCCGGCTGGCATAAAGGTTGGTTCGGTAAACAGGTTCAGAACTCGGCACTTGGAACAATTAAAAGTAAATTATCTTTATCTAAACAGGTAATAATTATAGATAGATTTTTCTCTTCCACAAAGAAATGTTATAGATGTGGTAATAGTTATGATATTAAACTAAATGAAAGAACTTATATATGTCCTATATGTGGATTAACAGAAGATAGAGACATAAAAAGTGCCAGAAGCATTTTATATGAAGGTCTATCTTCTGTTAAATATATTTCAGTACCTACGGAGCATAGTAGGGATTTTAAGCCTGTGGAGATTGTGCCTCTACCTGCCAGTGGTCTGATGGCAAGCATGGTCAATGAAGCAGGAAGCCTACTAATGAATTCGTAGGTAGCTCACAGTGTTCCATAAGAACCTGTTGACTCATACTCATGACTGAACTTCTGCTCGTTTCTCCAGTTTTGGTTCCAGGTCTTTTACATTTAATAATTTTTTAAAATTACGGCCCGAAAATTTTATTGAAAAACTCCTCTTTATTCAGACTTTTCTGCCATTTTCTATGACGTTTTATACTGTCCACTCTTTTTTGTTGTGGCAGAGTCATATATCTTATAGCCTCCACCGGCCCAAGCTCCCTTATAAGGACTTCCGTGGCTTTTTTAATTAATTCTTCTTCAGGAAGATATTTTATCTCCTTCATTCCAAACCCTCCTTTACACAGAAGGCAACAGGATTACCACACCATATATTTATCCTGTATTTTAAACACTTTTTTATGAGTTTATCATCACAGCTTACAAAACAGGCTTTTGATATTTCAGCAAAAGCTATATGAGCTGCATCGGCAAGCCCAAAGCCGGCATTCAATAAATCTTCTGTTCTTTCTTTTGCCTTACATAGATCTATTTTTACAGGTTTTCCAAAAGTTCTAATAATATTATTTATTTGAAAACGTTGAGATATATTTTCTATATTATTTATCTCTTCAGTATGAACAGGTGATATTAATAAACTGTAAATACCTGTTTTTACTTTTGACAATATGATTTTTACTGCCAGTGTTTCAAACTTTATTCTTAAATAACTCTGATCATCATAAGGTCTGCATAAGGCACATACATCAAGATAAATTTCCAAACTCATCAAATCCATTAGTAGATAGTAATAAATTATAAACCCATTTTTATTATACATTATTTATTGGGGATAATAAAGATAATAAAATGAATTTAAGCTGCTAGAAACCCTTTTGACTTAAATGCTAAAAAATGCTAAAGTAATACTGTAATACTTTGATACATAGAAGGTGATTTTATGAGTCACACAGTTAAAGTAAGAACAAAATACCAGATTACAATACCGGAAGAAGTCAGAAAGATTATACCTCTGGAGGTAGGCACAAGAGTGGAAGTTATTGCAAGAGAAAATGAAATTATCATAAAACCTGTTATAGAAGTCCCCAGAGAACAGGCATGGTTCTGGACTGAAGAATGGCAGGAGATGGAAAAAAAGCTACAGAAGATAAAAAAGAAGGTAGAATAGAAACCTTTGATGATGTGGAAGATGCAATCAAATGGCTAAAAAGTTGAAATTTTCAAAGAGTTTTAAAGATTGTTACATAAAACTTCCTGACTCAATACAGAAAAAATTAGACAAACAACTCTGGCTTCTTCAAACTGATGCAGCCCATCCTTCCCTTAATCTACACCGGATAAAGGGCACATCAGGCATCTGGGAAGGTTATGTTGATAAATTCTACCGGTTTACTTTTGAAATAACAGAAGAATACTATTATTTAAGGCTTGTAGGGCCTCATAATATAATAGATATGGAAGACAGAAGAAAGAAGCTATAATTTAATAATAAATATGAAGAATTTATTTTCTCAGAGCTGGATAATTTTGACTTCCTTCGCGGAAGAATCTATAGCTGATGAACCTATATGTTATCAAATAAATCATATCTCTTAAATAAACAGTATAAAAATTCCTCTCTTCTAAACAGCCGGATTCGATTGCATGAACGTTTCAGTGTCAATAAATACGGATGGCACAGATGGGTTTTCGATCACTTCAATTTACCGGAAAATTCTCTTATTCTCGAATTGGGATGCGGCTCCGGCAAATTATGGGCTCAAAACATCGACAGAATTCCTCCCGCCTGGAATATCATATTATCCGATTTCTCTGCCGGCATGTTACATGATGCAGGAAAAAATCTATGTAATAGTCAGAATAATTTCAAATATATGGTTCTCGATGCTCAGTATCTTCCGTTTAATAACAAAACCTTCCACTGTGTTATTGCAAACCATATGCTCTATCATGTGCCTGATACTAACAGGGTATTTTCTGAAATTTCCCGTATCCTGATGCCCGGCGGGAGATTTTATGCTTCCACTGTGGGGCTGACCCATATGCAGGAAATAGACAGAATTGTCAGAAAAGTGGAACCGGGATTTTCACATATTACCGGATATGGCCCTGATGCATTTGTCCTTGAAAGAGGGTCTCACATGCTCTCAAAATATTTTTCAGAGATTAAACTGCACATGTATGACGATTGTCTCGTTGTTACAGAAGCACTTCCTCTGGTAGATTACATTTTATCTGCTACCACTATGAGTTCGATTGCCGGCAGAAGAAACGAATTGCTTGACCTTATAGAAGAAGAAATTATCGGTTCTATCAGGATTACCAAAAGTTCCGGGATATTTGAAACTGTCTGTTATTGACAGGTAAAATAGCAGGGGGATACAATCTGACATATAATTCAAAAAAGAAGGTTTTAAATTGGGACTTAATTTTTTTCTCAAAGGATGTATTATAGGTTTCTCTATTGCCGCTCCCGTAGGGCCTATCGGTGTATTATGCATAAAACGCTCTCTTACGGAAGGACGAGCATCAGGTTTTGTCTCTCGCCTGGGAGCAGCTACTGCCGATGTCATTTACGGTTCCATTGCAGGCTTCGGTCTTACGGTAATTTCGACTTTTCTCATGAGCCAGCAGTTATGGCTTCGTTTTATAGGCGGAATATTTCTCTGTTATCTCGGCATAAAGACCTTTATTGCAAAACCGTCGGAACAGGTAGCACAGGCCGGAGGGAAGGGTCTCTTTACTGTTACAAATCCTATGACAATTATTTCTTTTATGGCTGTTTTTGCCGGCCTGGGCGGAGGTGCTGCAGGAAAAGATTATTTTTCTGTTGCCTCTCTCATGACAGGTGTTTTTATCGGCTCTGCTCTCTGGTGGTTCACTTTAAGCACTGTTGCAGGAATTTTCCGGTCAGGATGCACTTCTCAGAGATTGAGATGGATAAACAGAATTTCCGGGACAGTTATTACAGTATTCGGTCTAGTTATTCTTGCAGGTACTATGTGTAATGCATCTGAAAAAGGAGAGAAGTCTTATATGATTGAAAAAGGAGTATACAAAGTAACGCTTTTAGTGTCAAAATCTCTGGAAGACAGGAGAGAGGAATTTGAAGAAACTCTCATAGCTTCTCAGATAAGGATAAGAGAATTTGCAAAAACATACGGATGGGAAAAGCTTACAGAGGAAAGTTTTTTTGACAGAGTTGAGATCTATGACAGCAAAGAAGAATTTGACAGAAGGGCAAAAGAACTTACAGAAACAGATCCCTCGATTAATTTTCCCAAAACCTTTTCTGCCGCTCTGGAAAAAAGAATACTCATTGCAGTTTCTCCGGAGATTTTCAGAGAAAATTATCCTCAGGGCATAGAAGATAAATTTTATGAAAAAATTATGGCCCATGAGATTGCCCACAGACTTCACATAAGAATTCTGAATGGTAATGAAGAAGCTATGGGGCCTGTATGGTTTTTTGAAGGCTTTGCCCTTTATGCGGCAGATCAGTTTGAACATTCTACGCTTCTACTGTCAGAGGAAGAAATAAGGGAAATTTTAGAGAGTGAAAAAAGAGGGAGCTATGAAAAATATGCCTTTGTTTTTCGTTATTTCGTAAAGAAAAGACCCTTACATGAAATGATTGAACAGGCTGGAAAGAAAGATTTTATACAATTTTTATACAAATTATGATAAAGTTAGAGCTATGGCAGTAAAAACAAAATTTTCAAAAAACGATTTAGTTAAAATTCTCTCAAATTACAATTTAGGAGAATACAAGAATGTTACCCCCTTTACCGGAGGAACAGTTCAAACAAATCTTTTGATGGAAACAACAAAAGGTAAGTTTGTTTTCAGATATTACGAAAATCGTTCAAAAGATTCCGTTCTGTTTGAAAGTAATTTAATGAAATATCTAAAAGATCGTAAATATCCCTGTCCGGCTCCTTTCAGGAATAAAAAGGGAAAATTTGTTACCATCTACAACAAAAAGCCCTGTGTCTTTTTTGAATTTATTGCAGGACAACATATAGAAACCCCGGATGAGAATCAAAAAAAACAGATCATAAAAAAAGTAGCCCAACTACAAAATCTTACCAGAAATTATAAACCATTTAATAAAAAATACAGGTGGAATTACAGTATTGAACTCTGCCGGAATCTGGCTCAAAAAGAAGCAAGAAAAATAGATACAGTAAATTCAATGGAAAAACTGAAATGGCTTGAAAATGAACTATTAAAACTAAATCTCCCAAAATCCCTGCCAAAAGGTATTTGCCACTGTGATTTTCATTTTTCAAATGTGCTTTTTAAGAATAATGAATTTAATGCTCTATTAGATTTTGACGATGCCAACTATACATTTCTTATGTTTGATTTAGTAAGTTTGATAGATTCCTGGGCATGGCCTCATAACAAAACACTTAATTTTAAAGAATTAAGGAAAATTTTGACAGAATATACAAACTATAGATCTTTAAACAGTAATGAAAAAAAACATTTGTATGATTTACATAAATTACAAATCTTAATTGATTGTGTCTGGTTTTTTGAAAGAGGAAATGTTAAAGATTTTTATGAAAAAAGAAAAATTGATTATCTTAATAATATGGGAAGAGAAAATTTTTACCACGAACTTTTTGCTTGAAAAATAAGGTATTTTGTCCTACGGACATTTATTCATTTTAGAAAGGATTGTTCTTTCATTTTCTCCAGAATATCCTCTTTTCTCACAGGAATTTTAAAGAAATCAATACCTGTTGCATCTGCTATGGCATTCAGTATCGCAGGAGCCACTCCTATGGTGGAATTTTCCCCGATACTCCTTCCTCCGAAAGGCATTATTTCATCAGGTGTCTCTATAAATATGACGGAAAGTTTTTCCGGCATATCACTTAGCGTGGGGATTCTGTAGCTGTTTAAAGAGACATTTTTAATTTTACCATATTCATCAAATAAAAGTTCTTCCATAAGAGTTGCACCAATGCCAATTATCATGCCTCCGACCATCTGGCTTCTTGCCATAGGAGGATTCATTATTTTCCCTGCGTCTATTGCCACTACCATATGGGTTACTTTTATTTTGCCGGTTTTTTTATCAATCTTTACTTATTTTCATCTCTTTTGCTCCTTTCATATTGTGAAAATTACTATTGTTTTCATTATAATTTCTCCGGGAACAAAATACTTGCTCAAAATTGCTTTTTCAGCTTTACAGGACTAGTATTTTGAAAAATAGTAAAACCATGTTATACTCAGGTAAGAGATGACGGTTTTATGAGGATCTGTTCCGAAGAGAAGAAAAATAAAATTAAAAATAAAACCACAGCAGATTTTATTTATGACCTTTTGAGTGCAGACCTTTTTAATAAAAATAAGAAGGTGGTATTAAGGTGAAAAAAGAAGAAATTATCAGTAATTTATCTTCGGTAAAAGAAGAAATCAAAAAAGAATTTAAAGCAGAGATAAAAGGTATATTTGGCTCTTATGCCAGGATGGAAAACAGAGAAAACAGTGATATAGATATACTGGTAGATTTCGATGAAGAAGCAGACCTCTTTGATATGGCAGGCCTGTCCATATTTCTTCAGGAGAGATTAAATATAAAAGTAGATATTGTCCCCAGGCGTTCAATAAGAGAGGAATTAAAAGAATCTATCCTGAAGGAGACTCTTTATATATGATAAGAGATGAGACTCTTTATTTAAAAGATATACTGCTGGCTATGGAAGCAATAGAAGAATTTGTTAAAGATATGACTTATGATGATTTTATACATGATGACAGGACATCCAGTGCTGTTATAAGGAAATTTGAAATTATAGGTGAAGCCACTAAAAAGATATCAGATAATATAAAAAATAAATATCGGACTATTCCGTGGAAATATATGGCAGGTACAAGGGATGTATTGATACACTTCTATTTTGGTGTGGATTATAAGATTGTCTGGAAAAGTTTAAAAAGAATATCTCCTATAAAGAAGCAAATAAAAACAATTTTAAAGGATCTGGGAGAGATTACATGATTCGTTAGCATCTGCCTGATGAACTGAAACAGGAGCATTTAAATAACTTTCAGGAAGAAAATATATGTCAAAGAAAACCATCAAGATATTCACTTTAATTTTTTGTCTGACTCTCTGTCTGCAGTTCATCGTCTTATCACAGGAACCTGTTTCAGGAGCTATTCATGGAATAGTTCAGGATAAGATGATGAAAGGTATAGAAGAAGTGCAGGTAACAATAATGGGAGAAAATAAAACATGTTATACCGATGAGACAGGCTTTTTTGATTTTAATGATCTTGAACCAGGTAATTATACATTGTGCTTTTTTATGCACTATTATCAGACTGTACAAAAAAATATTACCCTTCAAAAAGGACAGGCCAGAGGTGTAATAATTGAAATGCATCCCATAATAACCGATATGCCTGCTATAAAAGGAACCACAAAAAAAGTAACTCCTGTGGGACTCAATCCTGACCTTTCCAATCCTATGGAATCTGCCGACGTTTATCTGTTATATGTTGCCTGTGCCGGCTCTCTGTCAGAAGAAGAATTTTACAATTCAAATGATATTACATTTCCCTATCTGCCTGTTTCAAAGAAGAAAAATGTATTAATGGTGATTAACAGTCTTTCCGGAAGTGCAGTGGATATTATAGAATGGCACGATAATGTAATGCCTTTAAGACTTGCTATAAAAGATAGAAAAATACTTTATATTGCCGACAGTGCCAATAATATAACAGTTATGGATACGGAAAGAAATAATTCTGTTATTACTGTTATTCCTCTGGAGAAAAAGAGAAACGGTTATCTTATAGAAGATATAGCAACAGGAAATGAAGGAAAGAACCTTTATTGTGGCTGTAGTAATCTGAAAAAACCTGTTGTGAAAGTTATAGATACTACAAGGAATATTTATGTGAAAACTATTTCTTTACCGGCATTAAAGGATAATTCTATCGGTCAGCCACTGTCTATAGTAACACATGGCCAGATGGCCTATGTATCTCTTGCAACTTCTGAGAACGGAGAAGTGGTTTTTATAAATACTGCTGTTAATACAGTTGAAGCTACTGTACCAGTAGAGAAAAATCCTCAAGGTCTGGTCATTACACCGGATGGAAAGAAGTTATATGTGGCAAATATGTATTCTAAAAGTATTTCTATTATTGACACTTTTAAAAAAGAAGTAAGTGATACTCTAAACCTTGACTTCAAACCTGCTAGGCTTACCATAACACCTGATGGCTCAAAAATCCTTGTTGCCAGGATGGGAAGTAATTCTGTCTCCATTATTGATACAGACACAGATTCTCTTGTGACTACCAGGTTGACAGGGAGAGAGCCTGGCTGTATCGCTATCTCCGGTGATGGTAAATTTGCCTTTGTTGGCAACAGTGGTTCTGATGATATAACTATAATAGATATGGCAAAAAATATTACAACATCATCTACAAGACCTTTTTATGGAGGAACCCCCTTAAGTATCGTGGTAAAATAAAAAAATCCTTACTTGAAATACCCTGCCGTATAAATCCCACATTTTTTTGTTTTAAAAACTGCATAATAATTTTCTTTGATTTCTACAGGAATCGTTTCCCAGACAGATTCATCTGATATAGAATTCCATATTTCTTTATTCGTCCATAATTTGACGTCATCGGCACAGGTTTTTACCATCTGATCTTTATAAAAATATGCTTTAATACCTGTGTGCTTGACTGCAGGAAACCATATAGTAATGTCCTTTGAAAATTCACTATCCTGTGAAGAAAGCCGGTAAACATCGAGATGAAAAAAATTATTCTTTTCATTTAAACCGGGCCCCATATACAAAATATTTATTGTTATGTCTGACTGTTTATACAGAGCGCCGGGTGGAATAATAATTCCAAGCCCCGTATAGTCATAAACTATTGTATCACCCTGAGGCCCAACTGTTCGAGTTAATGGCTGTGGCATATCATAAGAAAAGTTACAGGGATAATCCGGCCGTGAGCCAAGTGTTTGTGACTCAAAAATATTTCTTCTGTCAGATTCTTCACCGGCGAAAGAAGAAGATACGGCCCCTGTAAGAAATAATGCACCTGCTGCTGCACCTTTAAGAAAATTTCTTCTTGAACTTCTCCGGGAACCGAGTTTTTCTATCATATCAGATAGATTTTTCAGAGGAATATTACTGAGTATCATTTTATCCTGGTGGCTCAATGAAAAATTGGAATTCTCAAGGAAGGATTTCCTGTCTCTGAGGAAAGAATCTCTGAAATCTTTATCTGAAGCAGTTCTGAAAAGAAATTTTTCCATACCGGAAAGAGTAGAGGAATTTTTTTGCTGCCAGTCACTCAAGTTATTCACCTCCTTACTTATAGATGATTGCAACTCCCATGTGACCTCGCAAGTCTCAGGGGAGCTACAAGAGCCATAGAAATCCCGGCCTTATTGATATATTGTTCCTGTAGCTTCTATGGCCTTTCGTCTCTGTCTTGCCTCTTCCCGGAACCCTTTTTCTGCTTCTTTAGGGTTGCTCCAGTATTGTAGCCACATTTGCCTGTATTTTTCCGGAAAGGCTATTATTCCCTCTTTATTTGCCACACCTTTCAGTATGATTTCTGCAGCTTCTTCGGCAGAGATTGCGTCATCGGGGATCTTTGCTTCAACTACTTCTCCGAAAACAGGTGTGCCGAATATGCGGCTTGCCACATTGCCCGGACATACTACACTGACGTGAATGTTTTCATCACCCAGTTCGAAACGAAGGCATTCGCTCATGCCTGCCACTGCAAATTTGGTAGCAGAATATACCGATTGATATGGCGGTGTGAGCAGACCTGCTATGGAAGAAGTATTGACTATATGACCTCCACCCTGTTTTCTCATTATTGGAAGTACATAATGAATTCCGTATATGACGCTCCACAGGTTTACATCTATGACTTTTCGCCACATATCCAGTGTCGCATCGCCTATGGGTAAAGAGGCAGGGATACCTGCGTTGTTAAAGAGCACGTCCAGCCTGCCATAGCGTTCTGCTGTGTCTTCAATCATATGACGAACCTGCTCTTCTTTAGATACGTCAACTGTCATGGAATGAACGTGCCCGCCATGTATACCGAGCCTTTCTACTGCTTCTTCCAGATTTTTTGTGTTTCTGTCTGCCATTATTACCGTAGCACCTGCCTTCAGCAGGGCTTCACTCACGGCGAAGCCTATACCTGATGCGGCGCCTGTAACAACACAGATTTTTTTACTGAAATAATCCTGATAATTCATAAAATAACCTCCTCTTATAATTTGATTACTAACGGCCATGACCATCTGGTCACAACGAAGAATGAAAATCTATTCCTCCCGTCACGCGTTACGCGTTACGCGTTACGATTCTCATATAAATCTATTGAAGTGCCTCAATCTGACGTATAATTACCAGACCTGTTACTGCAAAAGCCATAGAACCTGTGTATATGGCTTTAAATATGACAAGCCATAAAAAAGATAACCCACAAAGACCTGCCGCAGTAAAGATTACTATGGTGAGGGGCACGAGCAGAATTGCAAAGATAAAGCCGAGCAGAATGCCCAGTGCCCACCATCTCCGGGGAAATCGTGATAACGGTTTTCCTGGAAAATGAGAATCTCCGCCCTTTATATTCCCGGCTTTTAGAGCTTCCCTTACTCCGGACGTTGTGAAAAAGGCTATTACTGTAGACATAATGAGACAGGTAATTGTCATATCTATGACAATACCTGCAATGGGAGTAAACTGCATCGTGCGGTTAAAGAGCCATGACATTCCGGGGTTTACGATCATATTGATTATGGCACATATAGTTCCCTGTATGAGAATATAAGAATTTATAGACTGCATAATGGCTGTATCCTCCTATCCATTACACACCGCGGCACATAATATAGCCAATCTGAATAACAGGTTCTATGAGTTCAAACCCCTCGGGGATATACTGTTCAAGCATTTCCCTGTCAGTTTCGTAGCTGATTACTATTGCTGTCGCGTCATTATAGTACAGTTTTGACTGTTCAAAGCCGCCAAAATGGGCGGGCATTGAGTAATAAAGATTTTCTGAAAATTTGAACATAATAGTCCTCCTCAGAATGGTACTGACTGTGAGTTTTGTTTGAAATGTTTATCTACAAGTTTATTCTATCATATGGTATTTCTCAGGACAAGATTTTTCAGAATTTTATAATGGATATGCCAACATATTGTGAACAATCCATGTAAAATCTCTAAAACTCTGATAGGAGATTCTACCGGGAAGATAGAAAAGAAATAGAATATTATCGATAAATCTGTAACTCTCACAATAATCTTACAAAAGGAGATCTTGAATAGATGGGTTATAGGATGATTTATTTAATCCAGAAAACCTGTGATAATTCCGGAACCTTAATATATTCTTTTTGAGGTAATGGCAGTTTAATCACTTAAAGTATTACAATCGCAGAGGATAAAGTTTTATGCCACTCAGTCCTGGAACTATAATAGAAGGATATGAAATTATAGAAACCATTGGCACAGGAGCTATGAGCACTGTCTACCTGGGAAGAAAGGACAATAACTCCTATGCCATAAAAGAACTGAAATCTGAATTCTCATCACCTGATGAAGAGAAGATTCTCATCAATGCTTTTCACAGGGAAGCAGATTTGCTCTTCAATATAAAACACCCGGGCATTCCACAATACTATAAGAATTTCAGATATAACGGGAAATCTTATATAGTTATGGAATATATTAAAGGCATAAGTCTGGAAGATATTATTAAAGGTTCAACTGGACCCTTTGAAGAACAGAAGGCATTACACCTGGGAATCCAGATATGTGAAATACTCTGCTATCTCCATAACCTTTCACCTGAGCCTGTAATATACAGAGACCTGAAACCTTCTAATATTATAATCTCAGAAGGAGATACTGTAAGGTTAATAGACTTCGGAGTGGCAAGACGGTATGACCCTTCCAAAGACCGTGATACTGTAAGACTGGGAACGCCCGGTTATGCTGCTCCCGAACAGTGCAGGAAAAATGGCCAGTCTGTTCCTCAATCCGATATATATGCCCTTGGAGTTGTGCTTCATCAGCTTCTGACTCTATATGACCCTTCTGTTACACCTTTTAAGTTACCTGCTGTAAGGAAGTTAAATCAGAAGGTTTCAGAAGAACTTGAATATCTTATTCATAAGGCCATTAATTTTGACAGGAGAGACAGATATATTGATACAGGACTTTTTAGAGATGAACTGGTGGAGTATTATGAAGAAAATTTTAGTTCGTTTACTTCTCCATATAAAGAAAATCTGCCTTATATGAAAGAGAAGAACTTTTTATATCCGGCTTTCCCGGGCTGGTCTTCTTTCTTTCTAACATATAAACCATCATGGAATTTCTCTCCACATTTAACTTATATCTATGAACGGATAGATACTACCTGTGATCAGATATTTACTTCCATCTGGGAGATAAGTATCCACAAGAAAATTGCTACTGCCTGGATTATGATTGCTATAGGATATCTATGTATAGATTTATCAAGAGTTGCAGATACAGGAATAATGCATCCTAATTACGACTGGGATAAAATAATAATTCTGATGTTTCCCCCATTATTTTATCTCATTATTGCATGTATAGTGGATTGTGTAATCTGGTGGAAATGATTGTATAATTAAAACTCTGGCACTTGCTGTTTAATATCTTGATTGCTACTTTCTATGGTTTCCTGCAGGTTTTACAACCGGAATGCAGTTTTATTAGAGAAGATTTGCCACATCTTTTTCCTGATAAATTCCTTTGCTATGCTATTTATCCCTTCACCTTTCCGCCTAATTGAATCATGTAATTCATAAAGGGGTGTTTTTATTATGTTTTTAAAATTTTTTTATATTATCATATTTATATGTCTCCTCTGTAACATGTCATTCTGTCAGGAACATTCATCATATTTTTATAAAAATTATTTTTTGAATCTCGAAAAACTGGAAAAGATAAATATTACAGAGGGAAGACCTGTTTTTGACGAAAACATAAAATATGTTTTTATATATGGAAAAGGTTACAGAGAAGTCACTATATTTTCTAAAGAAAATACTAAAAAAACAGCTTCTTTCAGACTGGAAGGAACGAACAGACCTCTTATAGATGAGCACTATCTCATAAGCAGTGATACAGAAAATTTCTATATTTACGATTTGAAAGGCAATAAAATTTTTACATTACCGTGCAGAACAAAAGTAGAGAAAGAAGAGTATTTTTATTATCAAATAGTTATCCTTAAAGATGATATTTTCCTTACTATGCCTGATAATGGCCTTAAAATTATAAAGATGAAGACAAAAAAAGAAATAACCCCGGAAAATAAAGAGAAGGATATAGAACAGGATATAAACGGGAGAAATTTATTGTTTGCCCTTGATGACGGAGTCTTATATATTAAAGATCTTGACGGAAAGCAGGGAATAATTGTATATAAATATGACAGTAATGGTAAAGTTTTATTTAAAACTTCCATAGAACATACAGATATAGAAATTAAAGGAAATGAACATCATTATCACCGTTATCTGAATTACTTCACTCATAATAATAAATATCTCATATTTACTACCAATGTATTTGAGAAGAAATATAACAGTACAAAAATAGTGGATCTTAAAACAGGAGACGTAAAAGAAGCAAAATTAATTGTCTCCGGAATTTTAACAGATGAAAAAGAAAACCTCACAGGTCTCCTGTCTCTTGACGATGAAAAAGATATTCTTACCCTTTATGATAGTAGCGGAAAAACGAAAAGATGGGATTATAAATTTCCCGGACATATATACAGTGAAACCACATCTGCTCTGTCATACGGAAATATTCTTGCAGTGGCTTATTACTGCAGAATTTCTACAGGCTCAAAGCTTATGGCTCTCGATATAAATACGGGAAAATTACTCTGGACTGCTGAAGTGATTCAGTTAATGATACCCCATTCGAAATATTACAATAGTGTCACCCTGGACAGACACGGAGAAAAACTTCTTATGGCAGGTTATGAAAGCGGAGGCACCTATTTTCAGGTGTTTGATATAAATAACGGGAAAAGACTTTTTGAAGATACGGATAAAACATGGTGACTTTCACAATATCTGTGGCCTCAGTAAAGATTTTATCAGATAAAATAAAGACGAAATAAAGGATATTGAAGCGAGAATAATACCTGTAACAGCCATTACAGGAAAACCTTTTAAGAGAACATGGCCTGATACTTTCTGGAATATAAGAAAAGTCGCCGTTACGGAAAAATGCCAGAAGATCCAGAGAAAAAAGAGTGGAAAATTAATAGATGCCGGCAAGCAGGATATCTCTTTTTCAGTTTCCCTGTTTTTTCCCATATTTTCATAAAAACACCTTCCAATCAAAAGATATTAATAAAATTATAATAAAATTCCCGGCATATGGCAAGAAAATTCCTGAAGCCTCTTATTTTTAAGATTTTTTATACTACAATGGAATTAACAGAAAAACATGGAGGAGATAATGAAACTTTTTTATTTGTTCACAGAGGGTACCTGTGTTACTTGAGGTGTTGGAGCCACTATTCCATTGACTATATATGAAATATAATTGCCTGATTTCTTGGCATTTATATTATTGCATCCGGTGCAAGACTGGCCTCTCTCATAAAGGCTTTTATTATACCATGCTTCTACCCTGTATGTGCCGGAAGAAAGATCTGTAAACATATATCTTCCTGCCAGATCTGTTGATTGACTGCTTATATATATAGCTGACTGGCCTTCTATCAGATATAAACGCACATAGGCTGCAGGCACAGGAATATCGCTATTTGTGACTGTGCCTGCTATTGTTGTGTCATTATTATCATATGCCAGATCGGAAGATGTAATAACTCTGTCTCCGCACCCTGATATTTCGATGAAAATGATAACTGCCAGCATGAAAAAATATAATTTTTTTACCAAATCACTCATCCTTTTATAATAATTACTAAGATTTAGCCGAGCATCGGCTTTTTATGAATTATATCAAGGTTTTGCAGAAACAATGCCATTGTAGAAAATAGTTTACAAAAAATGCTTCAGAAAGTAAAATAAAATAATGAGATTATAAACAGGAGGTAATATATGGATATAGGAAAAACTCTCTATGTGGCAAATCGTAATGACTGGCGTATATGGCTTGAGAAAAATTATGAGACGGAAAAAGAGATATGGCTGATTTATTATAAAAAACACTCTTCTCGTCCCAGGATTCCCTATGATGATGCAGTGGAAGAGGCTCTGTGTTTCGGATGGATAGATAGTATTATAAAAAAAATTGATGAAGAAAAATTTGCTCAGAAATTTACTCCCAGAAAAAATAATAATAAATGGTCAGAACTGAATATAAAAAGAGTCGGAAAGATGATAGAGGAAGGAAAGATGACAGAAGCAGGACTGAAAAAGATTGATAAAACGTTACTGAATAAAGAGCCGGGAAAGAAAGATTCTTCGACAGAACCTGTTTCATGCCTGGAAGAAGCATTAAAGGACAAAGTGAAGGCTATGGAATTTTTTACATCCCTTGCTCCCTCTTATAAAAAACAGTATATAAACTGGACAGGAAGTGCGAAAAGAGAAGAAACGAGAATGAAACGCATTAAAGAAGCTATAGAACTTCTGGAAAATAATAAAAAGCTCGGTTTGAAATAGATAAATAGATTCTTTAAGGTTACACCCAGAAGATTTTATTAAAAAAATCTTCTTTATTTATTTATAATAATAAAGGTTATTTTTGTTACCACAATGCCTGTAAAGATTATTAATAGATTTTTTATACCCCTGTTAATAGTGCCGCAGAAACAGGAGTTTCAGATATATAACAGTTTTTTGTATCCACAGGAAAAAACCTTTTAAACGGAGAATTTCTTGATAGGTGATTGGAAAAATTGGGAATAATATATTTATAGAAAGAGAGATTTTAAACGTAGGAATAGAATTTTATTAATTGTCTCTTTCCTCGCGTAACGCGTTACGCGTTACGCGTCACGATTTAATATATTTGAGACAGTTATTTAATTGTCATTTCTTATTACAGGAGGTGTTGTTTTGGATAAAGAACAGGATAAAGACAAAAAAGGGAAAATCTATCTGGATATTCCTCGTTTCGCAGCATGTATGATTGCTCTTATTATAGGGATAATTTATTACTATGTATTTAATTTAATGTTTGATATTCCTCCCTATGATGCACATCTTACAGATACAGCAGTATTTATGGATTTTGAAAAAGACAGAATGAATATAAAGGTATATATGTTTTATGCAAATAAGAATAAATCACGGGAAAGGAAACAGTTTCTTTTGTTTCCCATTATTTCCGATAAAAACCAGAAGAAACCTGATAATGTGGAATTTAAAGAAAAAACTCTGCCTCCAGATTTTTCTCTGAATAAAGTGTTTCAGAGTAATGATAATCTCAGTGCAGAAGCACTGGATAAAGAGGCAGGTTACAATAATCTTGAAAGTGAAATGACCGGGTATGGTACAAGACTGTGGCTAAAAATAGGCCCTTCGGAGAAAAAGGTTATAAAGGCTAGTTTTTCTCAGATTCTTACTCCTTCTGAAAATGTTAAATATAGTTTTAAATATGATTTTAGTAACAGTAAAGCCTGGGCAAAAGATCTGAACAGTGTCTACTATTTCATTACCCTTCCTGCTCCTGCAGTATTGACGGCCACAGATCTTATGGAAAGAAAAAATATGGGAGAAAAGATGCATTACTGGTCAAAATATTATTATCCAAAACATCTCTATACACTGGGAGGTTTCGCCAGAAATGGAAGTAGACCGATAGATTATAAAGAAGGAGAGACAATTCCTCCGACAGGTATTTCAGAAGAAAAAATCTTCTATACTGTTCAGTATAAAAATGGCTTTGATCCCGGTATAGGGTTTTATTTTGAAGACTCAAAATCTTTATATAATAACTTTAAAGAAGGAGGTCAATAATTATGTTATTTATTTATTTTTTAATTTTATTTATCCTTTCTGCTGCTCCTTTTGCCTGTGCCTGTGTTCCTCAGACCTTTCTCTTTTATCCTATGAATGCTATTGTTTTACTCTCTTTTACTGGAATGCTTTTTTTTCGTAAATTCCAGCCGAAACATATAATTTATTATATAATTACTGCTTTTTGTGTCGGTTTTGTATTTCCTGCAATACCAGTGTTTATGACCTTTACCCTGCCTGCAGGTTTAATCCTCTTTATTACTGCTTTTTCAGAGGATAAGAAAGGACATTCAGGAGGAACTTCCAGTATAGCTTATGGCTGTGCTGTCATTATTTCACTATTTTTTATTGCTTTTATCCCTTTATTAATTATACCTGCAATTTTAGGAGCTATAATATTATTTTCTTTAAGAAGAAAAAAAACAGGTCACGAAGAACTGTATGGAACAGACAGTCATAGTAATGAAGTGCCAGGGTCACAGAAGTTAATAGCAGGAATAATATTTATACTGGTTTTACTTACAGCACCTGTTTATGCTATTTACGTTGGAACAGATGTAAAGGCAATTCTCCTTTTTTTCTCTCTTCTTATGCTGGTTCTCGGCATAATCTTTATAAGGAGTATTATCAGAAAAAGCGGTATTCCGCGGGAAGAATGGATTAGCCGCCTTGTCGTATCGGGACTTCTCTTTTTCACTGTCGCAGGAATAACACTGAATATAAAGATGAACAGTTTCTTTGGTTCCAATATGGATAACTATATTTCCGTTCTTGCTGTTAAAAAAATGCAGTTATTAGTGGTTTTTTTCATGCTCCTCATTGTTCCGGCCCTTTTTATTTGTGAAGATTATCTGGTGAAAAGAAAATTATCAGCCATAGTAAAAGATATGTCGTAGGCTGCTATGTAACATTAAAGAGAGGAAGTAAAAACTATGGGACTCAAAATCATTCAGGTAGACGCCTTTACGAATGAGCCTTTTAAAGGTAATCCTGCTGCAGTCTGTATCCTGGAAGAACATCCAGCTGAAGAATGGATGCAGAAGGTGGCACGGGAGATGAATTTATCAGAGACAGCATTTTTATATAAAAAAGAGGATGGTTTCAGGCTGAGATGGTTTACTCCTTCTGTAGAAGTTGATCTCTGCGGACATGCCACCCTTGCCGGTGCTCATGTTCTCTGGGAAGAAGGATATTTGAAACACGATGAAGTGGCTTATTTTTATACCAGAAGCGGCATGCTGAAAGCCAGACGTAAAGATGACTGGATTGAAATGGATTTTCCAGCCAGAGAGGAACATGAAGTAAAGGAACATCCGGGCTTAATGGAAGCTTTAGGTGTGAAAGCAAGATATATTGGTGAAACCCGGTCTGCCTATCTTGTGGAACTCTATTCTGAGGAAACTGTAAATTGCGTAAAACCTGATTTTACTCTCCTTAAAAAACTTCAAATCCGGGCAGTTATAGTTACAAGCCTGTCATCTTCTTCTGAATATGATTTTATATCCAGATTTTTTGCTCCGGGAGCAGGAGTTGATGAAGATCCCGTAACAGGTTCTGCTCACTGTACTTTAGGCCCATTCTGGGGTAAGAAGCTGAATAAAAATGAACTTACAGGTTATCAGGCCTCAGAAAGAGGTGGTTTTGTCAGAGTCAGGCTCGGAGGAGAAAGAGTTTTTCTATCAGGACAGGCTGTAACGGTTTTAAAGGGAGAATTTCTTCATACCTGATTAAAATATATCTATAACTACTGTCAAATCGGCCCTTTGTTTTACATTTGCCGGTTTATTTCTCCATAGATTTATATATGTTCTTGCAGGAACTTCACCTACCTGTATTATAAGTTCTTCCTGATAGGGACTCATATTATTCCCTCCTCCGGGATAGCCGCAGCTTGAGCCTAAATGAATGAACTGTGAAATCTGTGCTGCCTGACCTGTTTTGTTTAAGGATGTGACATTGGTAGACTGGTCCGGCACTACATAAAGATAATTGAACCCGAAATCTCTGGCATTATAGGCTACAAGATTCAGTTTTCTTGTGTCAGGTTTATTGCAGTAGCTTCTGAAATAATCGCTCACATTATATACAACCTGCATCCATAAACTTGAAGGATTCCATAAGAGAGTTGTCGGTTTCGGATAGGAAGGTTCTCCTCCTGACGGGGCTTTCCCTGTGTTGTAGGCATTACATTCGCATAAAGCTACCAGGAGATAGGGATTTGCTATAAAACGGCTTTCTTCGGAAGGGCCTTCAATACTCATGTTTCCATTGCCGTAATAATATATTCCCAGTATACCCCACCAGGGTTTTTCACTGACAATCTGGCCGAAAATTGCTTCTGACGGGTTGTAGGGTTTATCTGTAAGTTTAAGTAAAATTTCCGGATGTTCTGCTACATATTTATTCCTGATGCTATAAATCTCTGTTTTTGTTTTAAAATCAAGTTCAATCATGGCGTTTATTGCTACATTTATAGAGTTGGGATCAGTGGAACTTTTAGATTGACCTGTTTTCAGGTAATCAGTTCTTGTATAAACAGTAACTCCGTAGGAGTTTTCTTTGGCACTTACAGGCAGTTTGAGAAATTTTAAAATATCCAGGAAAGACAGATATAATATTTTTTTATCACTTTTAATATCTATCCCTATAATACCATATTCTTTCGGACATTCTCTGTCATTTATAATAAGCTTATCTTTTTCTCTGTCATATGTTCCTGTCATGCCAAGAGCCTTTAAAAAATCTTCTGCAGGAAAATAATATATTATTTCTTTTTTATTCTCCACATTTTCCAGAGTTATATATGGTAATTTACAGGCTTTATCATTTATATAAAGAAAGCAGAACAATTCCTCCTGCTCCTGAGGATATTTACCTGTACAGTCTTTAAAGGGCATATTACCTGCATCGGAAGCATTATTGAATGAAAATAAAATGGAAATAAGTAATAGTAAAATCCCGCCTGATTTCATAGTTTAATCTCCTTTGTTTTTTTGTAATTTACAGGTTTCTGTAAAATTTCAATTCCTTCCGTAACAGAATCCCTGTCTTTAATTTTTATCAGCATTTCTTTCAGTTTCTCACAGTCTTCACAGATGAAAACAATATTGAAGATGCCTCTTTTCTCGTCAAAAATGGAAAAAGAAAAATTTTTGCTTTTCTGTAATTCTTCTTTTATTTTTTCTTTATCTATAATATCATATGGGGTAAGCCTGTCTATTTCATTTTCTTTCATGACAAAAACCTGTGTACAGATTTTTTCATAATTTTTCAGAATGTCTTTGCCGTTCAGAGGATCATTGCCATAGATGGATCTTGCCCTTCCTGTCACTCTGAACACAGGCATAATCTCCATTATATTGAAACTGTCCGACATTATATTCATTTCATTGAATACTATTTCTTTCATAAAAGGAGCATCAGGGAATTTTTTCTTAAATATTTCCACACCTTTGATTACAAGGTTTTTGTCTATAACTTTATCTTTCTCCAGATAATCTGTCACATCACAATAAAGTTCTTTTGCATAGCCGTCAATAATTTTCTCATTATACCATTCTTCATCGTAAATATTTTTTTTCCCTGACATGGAGGCGCTGTAAGTCTGTACTATTGTTGCTATAGCTTCATTTAAAAATTCGGAACTTATTTTTCCGAAAATCGGATCATATTTTTTCATTTCTTCCTGTAATGTTTTATTCTCTTCAGAAAGATTCTGATAATAGTGGACTGTTTCATGAACACTTACATACCATTCATTATCACTTTTTTCACTGCAGGGGATTACTGTTTCAACTATCTGAAGGTTTCCAAGAGATTGACCTTCTATGGACATATGTTTTTTTCTGTAATTTTCCCTTTCTTCTACTGGAACATAAATGGGAACAAGTATTATTTTAATCTCACATGCCGGCAGGGAAGAAGAGTAGAAACGAAGAGTCATGTCGAGTATTTTATTATAAAAATCCTTTTCTTTATTTCTTTTTTCTATGAGTTCTTTTAAACAGGTCTCGCTTTTTTCATAATACAGTTCATTGTAAACAGGAAGAAAATATTCCAGTACTTCTATGAGATTTCCCAGTTTTTCATCAGGTATGACAGAAGACAGAAGAAATTTGAAATCCTTAAAGTCTTTTGCCGCTGCTCCGTAATAGTAAAGAAGATTTGTTGTTTTGTATTTTGTGGGCAATTTTTCACCATCGAATTTTTTTGCAGGATAAAGTGTTATATTCTGAGGAAGTCCGGCGAAAATATCTTTAATTTTTTTTATGTAGATTTTATCCTTCTCATTATCTCCTCTTTTATCAATATAGATCTGTTTCATCGATACGGAAGCTCTGTCCGTCTCGGAAATACAGTAGAGAAATCTGAGCAGTCCTACCATCCGGCTTTCTTCCATATTTATTTCCCCTGCTTCAGTTCGAAAAATGAAAATTGTTAAAAATAATATGGCTAAAATAAATGTTTTTCTCACAGAACACGTCCTGATATTTCTTTATGTTTATTCATAAATAATCCTTCCGTCACGCGTAACGCGTTACGCGTGGCGAATACAATTATACTTCATGTGAATTATTTTTCATAGAGGAATAAAACAGACTTTTAATGAATCTTATATCTCATCATACAGGATGAAGATGTGAAGAATACGGATAGAATGGGAGAAAAAAATGATTAAAGAATTAGATACTGAATCAGGTTATAACAGATGGGCTCCATTGTATGAAATAGATGGCAATCCTATGGTAAATCTTGATGAAATGGTATTCTCCGAGGAATTTACCTTCAATGTAAAGGGTAAATCGATTGTAGATCTCGGATGCGGCACAGGCCGTCATTCGATAAAGCTTGCAGAAAGAGGCGGCCTTGTTACTGCCATAGATATATCTTCCGGCATGATTGAAGAAGCACTTAAAAAACCTGACAGTGAAAAGGTTAAATTTATCTGTCATGATCTATCTCTGAAATTACCTGTAGAAGAAGAAAGCTTTGATTTTGTCATAAGTTCCCTTGTGCTTGAACATATAAAGGATCTTTATCATTTTTTTAAAGAGGTAAAAAGGGTGTGTAAAAAAAGGGGAAACATATTTATTACAGCCATGCACCCTTCCATGATGTTACTCGATGTACAGGCCAATTTTAAAGACCCTCTTACAGGAGAGGAAATAAGGCCGAAGGGTTATCCGAATCATATGTCGGATTTTATTAATTCCATCATTAAATCCGGCCTTAAGATTGATTCTTTTAAGGAATATTTCTGTTCTGCAGAGTTTATAGAAAAATTTCCCAGGGCAAAAAGATTCCTTAACTGGCCAATGCTCATACTCTTTAAACTGAAGAAATAAGAGGGATTATAAAATATGTGGTTTATTAATGATAAAACACTGGAATTTCTCAGGGATAAAACAGGAGAAGAGAAATTTAAGATCATAGAAAATCTTAAATTTAAAGGCTTTTCAAAAGAGAAATTTTCTGATTTCTTGAAGAAAGAAGGGTTTCAGATAGATGAAATTTCTATGGTCTTAAACCATATGTCTCAGATTCATCATAAGCCTGGCATTAAAAAACAGGTGGCTTTTGTCTTTTCCTGTCCGGGAAGACATGAAGAACATCTTAAAAGGCCTGCGGCAAAAATGACAGGGAAAAATCTGGAAATACTCATTGATATTTTAAATGAGAATAAGGTCTTTCCAGGTAAAATTACCTATGAAGACATTACCATTACAAATGCCTGGGACAGGATTGAATATGAGGAAAAAACAGGGAGAAGCGAGGCTGATAAAAAGGAAATCCTGGGAGAAGATAATGTGAACAGACTTGCCTGTGAACTTTCGGAAATTGAAGATTATACAATATGCTGTGGAGACAGGGCCTTTATGGCAGTTAAAGATTTGAAGCTAACCTGCAGGGTCATTAAAATCAGACATCTTGGCATGAGAGGACTTTGCAATATAAAGTTTGATATTACAGGGAATAAAATTTTATCAGGTGAAAAAGACAATACAAGGAAAAGACTTGAGGTCGTGGCGAAAGATATTATGGATAATATATTGAGTTGACTGTTAATTATATTCAGGATCTCACTGAAGATAGAGAAAGATAGATTGAAAAATATGTATTGTCAGAATTGTGGAAGCCATGTTTCAGAAGATAATTTTGACAGAGAAAATTTTATTGCCAGATGCGATAGCTGTAATTATATATCAGATTACAATTCTATGACTGAACAAGACGGGAAGATCATAGCTATTTCAGAAAAATCTTCTATTCCTGAAGGTTTAGAGCTGGAAGAGGCAGGTAATTTGATCGTTATAAAATTCAGAGAATCAAAAGGCCTTGAAAATCACATCAAAACCTCTACCTTTTCCCGGCTATAGAGAATTCCCTGTAAAAGATATAAAAAGATTTTATTGTAAGGAAGAAACCGGTCATTTAGAATATCAGCATGTAAAATTCTATCGCCTCGTAATAGTAATGAATGACGGCAGAGAAGTGCCTTCATCTGTATGTTATGGTAAACCTGAGCGTATAATGTTTATTAAAAATAAGCTTGAAACATTTTTGAAGATTGAAGATTGAGCTTTTTTATAATAAAGCAGGATAAAAAAAATATTTGTCAAAAATTAATTTAAGAGTATAGGAATTTTCATTTTTAATGTCGTAAAATCAAGCTTTGGATGAAAACTATAGAGAGGCAATTTATCTAAATAATTTAATGTTTATATATGGGAGGTATTTTTTATGAACACAAAAATAAATATTATAATAAATATTCTACTTATTTTTATCCTGACAGGCTGTGGCAGTGATAGCGCTGTTATTACGCCGGTAAAAACTCCTGCTCCGACTGCTGCTCCCGGTACTGCTATGGTATCAATTTCAGGAGGAACTTTTAATATGGGGAGTAATCTCAGCACATCGGAACAACCGGTTCATAAGGTTACAGTAAGTTCTTTTCGTATGTTCACATATGAAGTAACCAATTCGGAATATGTATTATTTTTGAATTCCCAGGGTAATCAGACAGAGGGAGGAGTCATGTGGATTAAGATAGTGGAAGATTATTACCAGGGTATAAGAGGAGGGCCTGATACAGGAACATTTTCAGTAATTTCCGGCTACGAAGAGCGTCCTGTCGTATATGTGTCATGGTACGGAGCAGCGGCATACTGTAACTGGCTGAGCAGTCAGGAGGGGTTAACTCCCTGTTATGGGCCAATAAATAACAGGGGAGACGATCCGTCTGTATGGAGGACATTAAATGGATATCGACTTCCTACTGAGGCAGAATGGGAATATGCATGCCGTGGTGGAAATACGGCAGATTATTACTGGGGCGAATCAAGTCCTTCCCCTGCCTCTATAGCTAAGTACAGCTGGTACTGGGATAATGCCGAAGAAGGATATGAAAATGAAGTTAACCCGAACGATCATGGTGCCGGTAAGAGGAATAGTCATATTGCGGGTCAGAAACTTCCCAATGCTTTCGGCCTCTATGATATGAGTGGCAATGTATGGGAGTGGTGCAGTGACTGGTATGGCAGTTCTTATTATAATGTAAGCCCTGGCACAAATCCTTCAGGCCCTGCTTCAGAAACTCTCCGGGTCTTTTGTGGCGGCAGCTGGCACACTTCTTCCGATTTCTGCCGGTCGGCAAAACGTAACTGCATTGCTCCTGCTTATTATTTAAGCAGCCTGGGTTTTCGTCCTGTCAGGAATTATTGAGGTGAATTGTTCTGTGAAAAAAAGTTTTCGATAGTGGTATAATTCGAACTGATAATATTCCTCTGTGGGTTCCACCTTTTGGAGGAACGCCAAAGGGTTTGGGTTTCCTTCATCAGTTTTAACTTTACCACTACCATAATACATACAGAGGATGGAGGAATTACCTGGAAGTTGACCATTAAATCACAGGATTCTGCAGAGAATATAAGCTATGAAAACTTTAGACCATATCTCTATAGATGTAACGAATTTATGTTCTAAAAAATGTTCTTTCTGTTACAATAAAAGCTTTCCTGGAGGTAAAACCTCATGGAATAAGGAAGAACTGCTTTCTTTCATAAAGGACTGTGCTCTTCATGGTACAAAAGCAGTCTCTTTCGGAGGAGGAGATCCACTTCAATATGAGGGACTCTTTAATGTTCTTAAAGGGTTACATGGAATACTATTCAGAACCATCCTGACAAATGGTTTGCTTCTCTATGACAAAATTCTGAAAAGACTTCTGAAAGCCAGGCCGGAGGCAGTACAAATTTCAATACATTTCCCTGAATGTAAGGAAGAGGTAAAGAGAGTAATCCGGCAGGTAAAGGAGCTTGAAGATTACGGTATAAAAAGCGGCATCAACCTTCTGGTATCACATTCAAAACTGCCCTATGTCATCAGTGCTGCCGAAAAAATAAGAACATCAGGTATAGGTAATGAAAGAATTGTTTATATTCCCATGCGTTTTTCCGATACACCTTCACCTGAGGAGGTGTCCCTGGCAGCGGGGAAAAAAACCTTTCAATCCTCCCGATGTCTTATAAAATGCAATTACAGTCCCTCTTTCTGTTCCATCAGGTGGGATAAAAGTGTGGCCCCCTGTTCCTATAATAAAAATCGCCGGAGAATTCAGGATCTCACATATGAAGGACTCTTAGAATCCCTCTCTTTTTTTCCACAGGAAATTCTTAAGAATACAGTAAGCTCAACTTACCCTGTAGCCCACAGTACTGATGCCATATGGTTTGCCCTTGATGCAGATGGACATGTGGGTTGTTTTGAGACAGGGCAAAACGGTTATATCCCCTTACAGGCCCATAGAATAGATCGTGAAGAGTCCTCATCATATCCTCTTAAATATCCTTACCTGAAAATGAATAAAAAAACTAAAGCCCTTATTGATCTTGAGGGACTGACAGCACCGGGGTTTGAATGTCCACAACATCTGGTAAAGGCAGGTAAAGGTTATAATCTTTTTTTTCTACCCTCCTGTGAACTTCTTGAGAAGGATTTTTTTAAAGGATATACAATAACGGAATTTCCATCTACTAAAGGTATTGCCATAGCAATAAAGGAACCCATCACAGAGGAACTCTGGAATATATTACATAAAGAAGAATTATGCATGGGCTGTTTTGCTGATAGTCCTGAAAGTCAGTCTCTTCAACACAGTAAGAATGGTATGTTTACATATTATGATTTAATGTATGATGGATGCAAAGACCCTTTCATCTATACATACAATGATGATGATAACCTGGAGAATAGAATTTACGGCCTTTATTCCCGTGTTGCCATACCTGAAAGACCCGCTACTGTGGAGGAACTTTCCCCTTCAGCTCCATATCTTTCTGAAACTTTCAGATTCTCCTGGTTATGTTTTGCCGAAAGACCTCATATTCATCCACGTATGGAATTTTTAAAATACAATAAAGAAGAATTCTATCCCTGGTTTAAACATGAGACGCGCAGTGAAATAGAAAGAAGAAGAAGAATTCTCTTCGGATGGTATATGGAGGATGCCCTCAGTAGTGCCGAAAAAGCAGAAGAAACAGGTGATATGGAAAAGGCAGAGTATTATCTTAAAAAGGCTATAGAGTTTGAAAATATGCTAAATGAGAAATTTTAACCTTCGGAGAAATCTATAGTTGTATTTTTTTCTATATATTTATTTATGAAAATGAGTGTTATTTGTTAAAAAAACAGGTTTTTTAAAGATTGAAATAGAAAAACAATAAACTGAGGGATGGCAATTAAATAACTGTCTCAGATATATTAAATCGTGACGCGTAACGCGTGACGCGAGGAAAGAGACTATTAATTAAATTCTATTCCTGACTATATTTCGAAAGGATATTTTATGAAAAAGAATGTTTCCATATATATTATGTATTTATTTTTTTCTTTTATTCTTTTATCAGGCACAGGTTATGCCTCTGACAGTGTGTTTTCCGGATTACATTTCTCAGACAGTCTGAACGGCTGGGTTACAGGGGAGAAGGGTTCTATTTTTCATACTAAAGACGGAGGTTATACATGGCAATCTCTCACCTGTGGCTCAAAAGATACACTTGTAGATGTTTATGCTGTAGATGGATATGACATATGGCTTTTATCTAATAATGGCACTCTCTTTCACAGTAAAGACGAGGGACTTACCTGGAGTTATTACAGTACCGGCTGTCCTTTCATGAAAAATCTTTATTTTACAGATAAAAATAATGGCTGGGCCTGTGGTTCAGGCGGGGTTATACTTCATACAGAAGACGGAGGTGTTTCCTGGATAAAACAGGTATCCGGCACAGATAAAAACCTGTCAGAGATTCATTTTTTAGATGCAAATAACGGCATAATTCTGGAAGAAAACAGAATCCTTTATACATCTGACGGCGGCAAGAAATGGGAATTTTTAAATATAGATGTAAGTGATTATATTCATGCCATGTTTTTTGCAGATTTAACAAACGGATGGGCAGCAGGGGATAATGGCACATTGCTTCATACTTCTGACGGAGGTAAAAACTGGAAAAAAATTCAGATTGTTTCGGATAACCTGAGGGATGTTTTTTTTACCGACAGTCAGAATGGCTGGGTAACAGGAGATGACGGCACGGTTTTACATACGTCTGACGGAGGTATAAACTGGTCATGTCAGAAGATAGAGACGGAAAAGCTCATAAAGGTTTATTTTATAGATAAGCAGAAGGGCTGGATTATTGGCAGAGAAGGCTCCATATTTCACACACAGGACAGTGGGCTTACCTGGAAAATTCAGAACAGCGGAACAGGTGAGGAATTTCGCGGAGTTTATTTTACAGACCCTCTCAACGGCTGGGCTGCAGGAAAGAGTTTTCACAGAGGTGGCATTATCTTACATACCTCTGACGGAGGACATTCGTGGGAACTTCAGAACAGCAGGTTTGCCGGTAAAAATGAAGATAAATTTACTGGAGTATATTTCCTGGATAAAAACAACGGATGGGTAACAGGTTTCGGAGGCATAGTGCTACATACGTCAGACGGGGGAAAGAACTGGGAAAAACAGGACACAGGAACAGATGAAGATCTTGCGAGAATATTCTTTGTAGATTCACTTAATGGATGGATTGTTGGAGGCAGGTGGGACGGAGGAAAAATTCTTCATACAGATGACGGAGGAAAATCATGGAAAAATCAGATGAGCGGTCTTTCCGATCCGCTTGCAGGTCTTTGTTTTGCTGATAAAGATAATGGATGGGCTGTCGGATTCGAGGGAGTAATAATACATACAGAGGATGGAGGAATTACCTGGAAGAGACAGTTTGAGTATAAAAAAGAAGGGTTAACATCTGTATATTTTCTGGATAAAAATAAGGGTTTTGTCACAGGTATTGACGGAACACTGCTTCATACCATTGACGGAGGAAATAACTGGTATATTGAAAAAAAGAATTTTAATATTATGGGTATTTATTTTGCAGATTCTGTAAATGGATGGATGTACGGAGGTAAAGCAGATAATGAAGGCATATATAAGGGAGTAATTTTACATAGTTCTGACGGAGGTATTAACTGGAATTATCAGAGAGAAGATATCCATGATTTAATAAGAGATATTTATTTTACAGATTCACTTAAAGGCTGGGCTGCCGGTGGTACTGTTATTGATTATAAACCGAAAGTCAATAACGGCGGTTCAGGAATTATATTATATACAGATGACGGAGGACTCACATGGAAAACAGTTTTTAGAAGTATGAAACCTGAATTTACAGGGAAATAATAGGTGAAAAGTGAAAGGTGAAAAGTGAATAGAATATTACATTGCTTACTATTCACTACTCACTATTCACTACTCACTATTCACTACTTATTATATTCTTTACATGATCCATTTCCCAGAACCTGTTTTTCTACATCAGGCTTTCCCTTATATACAACCTCTCCTGTACCCATTATTTTTACATCTAATTCTTTAGATACATTTACTTCAACTGTACCGCTTCCGAGAATATTTACTTCGCAATATTCACAGAGTAAATCAAAGGATTTTATATCTCCTGAACCAAGTAATGAAATATTATGATTTTTTACTGTACCTGCCAGAGTTATATCTCCTGATGAACCGAGTTCTGTAGTAATTTTATCTGCTTCAAGAATAAGGCTGATTTTACCGGGGCTCAGGTTATGTTTTATCTCTAATTCATCTACTTTTATTTTTTCTTCTCCTCTTATATCACTGTTGGAACCTGTGAGATGAATAGCTTTTAAGTCTTCTACGGTAAGATAAAATTTCGAACCGGCACTTGCTTCATATCCGCTCAGATAAATTTTCAATATTCCATCTTTCACATCAGTATGCAGTGAAGAAATCATGTTCTCGTCCATTTTTACTTCAAGGCTCTGAGTTTTTCCCTGTTTTATATATAATTCCCCATTTGATACCTGAAAATTAACAGTATGAAATTTTGTGTCACCTATAGTCCGGGAAGTTACATCATATGTGTCCTTACCGTAAACTGAACAGAAAATCATGGCGATAAAGAATAATATTAAGGAAATTTTAAAAGCAGGTATAAATGTGTTTCTCGTGACGCGTAACGCGTCACGCGTGACGGGAGGAACGAACCTGTAATTTGCTAATATTCCGGTTGGTAACATTTTCATGTTTAAAATTTCACTCCTTTTATTTTTTTAACAAAAATCAACCTTTGAGATAATGGCACCCTGTGGACTTATTATTATGAAGTGCAGAGTTGACAATGAGCAGAGCACTTACAATTGCATTTCTTAATTCAATAATATCCCTGTTTAATTTTGCTTCTTTATAAAATTTAAAGATTCTATGAGAATAGTAGTTAAGATCTGACTGAGCTCTTTCCAGTCCTTTTTTTGTTTTTACTATGCCTGCATAATTCCACATTGTAAGCTGAATGGCCTGAAGATCCTGCTTTAAGAGTAAGGGATCAAATTCTTCTACATGGTCAGGTATTTTCCAGTCAGGTATACAGTCAAATCTCTCTTTTTTTATTTCTTTAAAATTAGAGGCAATATCTTTTGCCGATGTTTTTCCCCATAATAATCCTTCCAGTAATGACGTTGATGCAAGCCTGTTTGAGCCATGAAGGCCTGTGCAGCTTACCTCTCCTATGGCATATAGATTTTTCAGAGAAGTTCTTCCATTAAGATCTACTTTTATACCGCCACATATATAATGAGCGGCAGGTACAATAGGTATTGGTTCTTTTGTTATATCTATACCGCCTGCCAGGCATTTTGTATATATACGTGAAAATCTTTCTTTAATCGGCTTTTCGCCTTTATAATGATTGGCAAGGTCGAGAAGCATATATTCAGTACCAAGTTTATTCATTTCCTCATACAATGCTCTTGCAATTGCATCACGGGGAGCCAGTTCTTTCAGGGGAGTATAATTTTCTATGAATTGTCTGCCATAGGGATCCAGTAATTTCGCCCCTTCTCCTCTGAGGGATTCGGAAATTAAAAATCTTTTAATATCTTTATGAAAAAGGGATGTAGGGTGAAACTGTATGAATTCCGCATTTATAATATCGGCTCCCCCTCTGTAAGCCATACTCATACCATCACCTGTGGAAGAGGGAGGGTTTGTTGTGTGTTGATAAAGATTACCTGCACCGCCTGTTGCAAGTATGACATAATGGGAAAAACATGTTTTCACTTCTTCTGTTTTATTATCCAGAAAATAGACACCCATGATCTCACGGGACTTATAAAGTTCCTGGCAGTCTTTAGAATGATGGTTGTTTGAAATCAAATCTATGGCAGTATGGGATACCAGTATGGGAATATTTATTTTTTTTGCATAATTTATAAGATATTCCTGAATTTTTTCACCTGTATGATCTTTATAATGTATAATTCTTCTTTCAGAATGAGCAGCTTCACCTGTATAGTCAATTGAACCGGCAGATGTTTTAATAAATTCTATTCCCAGTTTATCAATTAAGAAATCGAAGGCAAGGCGGGGCCCTTCTTCTGAAAGTTTATTCACTGCATCAATATTATTATAATGATATCCTGCTTTAAATATATCATCTGCCAGTTTTTCAGGAGTATCACTTTCTTTCCAGGCAATTATTCCTCCCTGGGCATAATTTGTATTTGTCTCCTGAATAAGATCGTTTTTTGTTACAACCAGAACATTGAGTCCTTCTTCTTTTAAATATATGGCAGCAGTCATGCCTGCAATACCTGTTCCTATTATTATGACATCATAGATTTCTCTCATTATTTGCCCTCCGAAATTTCAATCATTTTCTCTAAAGATTTTCTGGCATGTTCTTTAAAGGTTTCACTGGCTTTTATTTCAAATTTTAATTCCCCTTTACCTTCTAAATAGTCTGAAATTGAGTTTAAAGACATGGCCAGATCAGAGAGGCTTATTTCTTCCATATTGCTGCAGGATGACGCCCTTAAAGGGATTATCTTTTTATCTTGACACTCTCCTGCAAGTCTTTTGACGAAATTAAATTCTGTTCCCACGCCCCATATAGAACCAGGTTTGCCGTCTTTAACACTGTTCCATATTTTCTCTGTAGAACCGCTCAGGTCTGACATTGAAACAACCTCTTCGTCACACTCGGGATGGACAATGATTTTTATATCCTTATATGCTTCTCTTAATTTAATTATATCGGAAGTGGTAAAAAGTTTGTGAACAATACAGAAACCGTCCCATATAAATAATCTGGCATTTTTTATATTACCTTCAAAGGATAAATTTCTTTTTACCTTTACTATTTCTTCCTTTTTTAAATTGAGTGATTTTGCAGTATTTATGCCAAGGTTATAATCAGGTGAAAAAAACACTCTTTTCCCCTGGTTGAAATAATATTCGAGTATTTTTTTTGCATTTGAACTTGTGCAGGTAGCTCCTCCTCTTTCTCCGCAGAAGTTTTTCATGTCTCCGTAGGAATTTACATACACTACAGGGGCGACTTCTTTATTACATCCTTCCCTTATTCTTTCATATACTTCTTTTGCACGAATGGCATCTATCATTTCAGCCATGGGACATCCTGCCTTCATATCAGGTATTACTATCTTCTGTGTATCTTTCGCAAGAATAGCTGCACCTTCTGCCATGAATTTTACGCCGCAAAAAACAATAAATTCTGACTTACTTCTGCTGCCTTCCACTGCAAGTTTATATGAATCTCCTATCACATCGGACAGTTTTACAATCTCAATATTCTGATAATGATGGGCAAGTATGGTAATTTTATCTTTTAAAATTTCTTTTTTCTCTTTTATTTTGTAAATCAAATCGTCATTCATTATCTCTTCTCCATTACCTGATTTTTTTCTTTAAAGAAAAATCGAAGGCTTTCACAGAATGAGTCAGTTCTCCTGCAGAAATATAATCCACACCTGTATGAGATACTTCTTCAAGTCTTTCAAAAAACATATTTCCAGAAGCTTCTATTTCGACTTTTTTATTTATCAAATCGACTGACTTTTTCATTGTTTCAGTGTCCATATTATCCAGCATAATTCTATCAATATCACACATAAGTGCTTCTATTACTTCAGATAGATTTCTTGCTTCAACTTCTATTTTATATTTCTTTCCCCATTTATTTTTTACTTTCTCTACTGCTTTTGTAATACTTCCTGCTGCGTCAATATGGGTATCTTTAATCATGACCATATCATATAATCCCATTCTGTGGTTATGTCCCCCTCCGCAGCGAACTGCATATTTTTGAAGCATTCGTAATCCGGGAGATGTTTTTCTTGTATCAAGGATTTTTGCCCTTCCTTCTGTTTTTTGAACAAAATGCCATGTTTTTGTAGCAATTCCGCTTAAATGGCAGATGAAATTCAGGCCTACTCTTTCTCCGTTTAAAATACTTGAGATTTTTCCTTTTACCTCTGCAACAATATCACCGTTTTTTATTCTATCACCATCATTAAAGTGAAAATTAATATGGCAGTTTTCATCAATCAAATGAAAGACTTTTTCGAAGACTTCTTTCCCGCATAAAATACCATTATCTTTGGATAATACTATATATTCGCCTGTTTCATTCTCAAATATGGCATTACTCGTAATATCTCCTTTCCTGCCTAAATCTTCTTTTAACGCACCCTTTATCACTTTTTCTATTTCTTTTTTCATTTTTATCTTCTCCTCAATAGATAAAATTATTCAGGGAATATTCTATTTTAGTTACAGGAATTCCTTTAATGAGTATCTGTGGTTGCACTGTCATAAATTAATTCATTCCCTGAATTTCTAAACATCTTTATCGTGATCATTTTATTTCTTTAAGGCAAAATTTCCCGACATGATTGATTTTTTTTAATTTTCGGGTGAGATATGTTTTTTTAAAAGGAGATTTGTATCATAATTAGAAATAGAAAAAAGATAAAGAATTTCTCAAATACCATGACAGAGAAAAATATATATAGAAAAGATAGCTTTATTCATTTTTCTACTCGAATTATATCCGCACATAAAGAGTGTGATATTTTATGTTAACAAATAATACAAATCTCAGAACACACCTTGATGTTACAGGTAAAATATGCTCTGTATCAGTAGTCCTTATTGCATCTTTTATTCTTTTTTGCTGGTTTCTTGGTATAGAAAAAATAACTCAAATCAAATCTGATTATATTCCAATGGCTCCAACAACTTCTATAGGTTTTATATTTACAGGGCTATCGCTTTTTGCCATTATAAGGTGGTATTCTTATAGGAAAATTCGTATTATAAACAGTGTAGTAATAACGGTATGTCTTTGTTTTTCTTTTCTGTTATTCATGTCGTTTATATATAATGTTGAGTTTATTCTGGAAGATTTTCTTTCCGGCCATTATGACGAAATGATGGGTAATTTCCGTTACGGCCGTATGTCTCCCATAACATCTATCAGTTTTATATTATCCTGTTCCGCTCTGCTTTTCCTGATTGTTTTTTCTCCTGAAAGAAAATTTTTTTATAATATTTCGGCAATTTTATCTTTATGTGTAATGATAATTAACTTCATTGTAACAATAGGTTATTTTTATGATACACCTCTCTTTTATGGGGGGACTATGATACCTGTAGCCCTTACTACTTCTATTAATTTCTTAATACTTTCTACCGGTCTGTTAAGTGCAACGAAAGAGAATAGCTGGATTATAAATAGATTATTTGGCCCATCAATTCATGCATTTTTATTGAGATTTTTTTTACCATCCATTATTATACTTATAATATTTAACGGATGGCTTGACCTGATTATGCTTTATCATCTTTCTCTGAATAGAACTCTGGTAATATCACTGTCGGTACTTATCTCTATAAGTATTATAATCCCCATAATATACACTGTCGCTTCAAAGATCTGTTATATTATGGAAAAAACCCGGAATGAAGTAAAAGAAAGAGAAGAATTGAACAGACTTATCCTCAGTACTGCCCTTGAAGGTTTCTGTCTCGTTGATACAGAGAGAAGACTCTTAAAAGTAAATGCTTCTTACTCAAAGATGACAGGTTATACAGTAGAAGAATTAGTGGAAATGAGGATACATGAGCTGGATGTAATGAAGTCTTCCGATGAAATAGATGGTCACATGAAAGATCTTGCAACAAAAGGGTTTGGTATATTTGAAAGCAGACATAGATGTAAAAATGGTTCTGTTATTGATGTTGAAATAAGCACGAGATTTATTCCTTCCATTGACTGTTTCTTTGCTTTTATCAGGGATATTACCGAGAGAAAAAAAGATGAAAATACTATAAGAGAAATTAATATAAGGTTACAGGAAGAAATTCTGGAACATAAAAGAACTGAAAAAGAAAGGTTTAACCTGGAAACAAAACTCCGTCAATCACAGAAAATGGAAGCCATAGGAACTCTTGCAGGAGGTATTGCCCATGATTTTAATAATATACTTGCAATTATTATGGGCCGTGCCGAATTAATAATGATTGATGAAGATAAAATAGGCAAAAACAGTTTAATGCGTGATAATTTAGATAATATATTAAAAGCATGTAACAGGGCTAAAGAACTTGTAAAACAAATTCTTACCTTCAGCCGGCAGGCTGAACAGGAGAAAAAACCTGTAAAAATCTGTAAGGTAATAGAAGAAGCCATTGATTTTGTCAGATCTACCATACCTTCCGATATTGAAATAATAAGGAATATTGATGATAAGACAGGTCTTGTTCTTGCAGATCAGACTCAAATTCATCAAATAATATTGAATTTATGCACTAATGCTTACCATGCCATGAAAGATAATGGAGGTATAATGGAAATAAATCTTGTAAAAATTACTTTCGATAAAAACAATAATGAACCTTATTATGGTCTGGACAGGAAGACATATGTAGAACTTTCAGTAAAAGATACAGGTACCGGTATGGACAAATTAACTATGGAAAGAATATTTGAGCCATATTTTACCACGAAATCTTTCGGTGAAGGAACAGGTATGGGGCTGTCAGTAGTTCATGGTATTGTAAAAAATCACGGCGGAGAAATAAAAGTTTACAGTGAAAAAGGTAAAGGTAGTATTTTTAAAATATACCTTCCGGTAGTTGAAACAGATGAGAAAATCGAAGCTGATATTGAAATTCCTTTACTTTCCGGTAGTGGAAGGATACTTTTTGTTGATGACGAAGCAGATATTGTTAAAATATCAAAAAAGATGTTGGAAAGTCTGGGGTATGAAGTTATAGATGAGACAGATTCTCTGGAAGCTCTGAACATATTTACCAGGGACCCTGATATATTTGACCTGGTTATTACAGATTACTCCATGCCGAAAATGACGGGATTGGAACTGGCAAAAAAAATACTTGACTTAAAGCCTGAAATTCCCGTAATTCTCTGCAGCGGAAACCTTGATAATCTTAATGCTGAAAAATCCAGAAAAATTGGCATTAGAGGTTTTATAGATAAACCTTTCAGAAAAAGAATTATTGCAGAGATGGTGCAGAAGGTTTTGAAGGGTATGTAATTTTAACCTGGAAGGAATTGTTTTCTATGAAAAAAAGTTTCTTTATAAATCTTATTTTATTTTTAATACTTTTATCAGGCATAACTTACGGTCAGGACAGTATATTTCCCGGCCTTGATTTTTCCGACAGTATTAACGGATGGATTGCAGGGAATAGGGGGTCTATCTTTTATACACAGGACGGAGGTCATACATGGCAGCCTATGGATTTAGGTTCAGGTGATGATATTGCAGATGTTTATGTAGTAGACGGTAAAGAAGTATGGCTTATATCAAATACAGGTGTCATATTCCATACGAATGATCATGGCCTTAGCTGGAGTTATTATAACAGTAACTATCCTTTTATGAAGACTATATGTTTTACAGATAAACAGAATGGCTGGGTATGCGGAGGAGGCGGGGTTATCCTTCACACATCAAACAGCGGTTTTTCCTGGGAAAAACAGACTTCAGGCACAGATAAAGATCTTTCTGACATAATCTTTACAGATGAAAATAACGGGTGGGTGCTGGAAGATAAAAGACTTCTTCATACCTCTGACAGCGGGAAGAACTGGGAATTTTTGAGTATGAATACAGACACTCATGTAAATGGAATTTATTTTTCAGACAGTCAGAATGGATGGGCTGTTGGAAATAAGGGTTCAGTCCTTCATAGCACTGACGGAGGTAAAAACTGGAAAAGACTTAATATTGTCCCTGAAGATCTTTATGATGTCTCTTTTATTGACAGTCAGAACGGCTGGATTGCAGGAGCTGACGGAACTATTTTAAATACATCTGACGGCGGAGTAAACTGGAATTCTCAGAAAACAGGAAGAGAGACTCTTCTAAAAATCTCTTTTATAGATAATAAAAAAGGCTGGATTATGGGAAAAGAAGGTTCTGTATATCATACACAGGACGGAGGCCTTACATGGAAGTTGCAGAACAGTGGTATATCGAAAGAACTCCGTTCTGTTTATTTTGTAGATTCAATTAATGGCTGGGCAGGAGGAAGTTCTTTTTATAAAGGAGGCACAGTATTACACACAGATGATGGAGGGATAAACTGGGATCTTCAGAACAGCCGCACAGATGATGGGAATGAAGAAAAAATTACAGGAGTATTTTTTACCGATAAAAATAACGGATGGGTCACTGGCTTTGGAGGCCTTCTTTTACATACCTCAGACGGCGGTAAGAACTGGGTAACAGTGGACACAGGTACAGATGAAGATCTTTTAGAGATATATTTTGTAGATGCCATGACAGGCTGGATTGCAGGAGGCAGATGGGACGGAGGAAAAATCCTTCATACGGAAGACGGAGGAAAGACGTGGAAAAATCAGAGAAGCGGACTTTCAGACCCTCTTATGGCACTTTACTTTACAGATAAAATGAATGGATGGGCCGCCGGTTTTGGCGGTACAGTAATAAATACACAGGACGGAGGAAATACCTGGACTGCACAGTATGAAAAAACAGATGAACAGTTAACGTCAATCTATTTCCTTGATAAAAATAACGGTTATGTTACAGGTGTTGACGGGGCAATACTTCATACCGAAAACGGAGGTATTAACTGGAATATTTATAAAGCAAATGCCAACCTGACAGAGGTGTGTTTTACCGACCCTAAAAACGGCTGGATTATCGGAGGAAGAAAAAAGAGTGACGGAACATTCACGGGAGTGATTTTACATACTTCTGACGGAGGACTTACCTGGAATTACCAGAGGGAAGATATACCTGAATTGCTTCTGGATCTTCATTTTACAGACAGTAATACAGGATGGGCTGTGGGAGGTACAAGCACGGATCTTTCATATAAAGGACATAACGGAGGTTCCTGTATTATTATATATACCTCAGACGGAGGTGCTAACTGGAATATAATGTTCAGAACTCTGAAGGGAAAAAAATGAAGAGGAGTGGATTTTTCAGAGATGAATAATTACAGAGAAAAACTCAAAGAGATTTTATCGGACATTCATTCAAAACCTGACTGGATGTATTTAGAGGAATTTCGCCATCAGGCTCCTCATCTGAGTAAAGAAAAATTCAGAGAGGAAATTTTTGATTATATAGAAGCGGCAAGAACAGAAGCAATGGGCATGGATACGGCTAAATTCATGGTAATTAAAAGAGCTGACGAAGATTTTTATGATTTTAAGACTATGTGGGAAACCTTAGTGGCTGAACTTGAAGATCATTTTTCCTATCTTAAAAGCCTTCCTTATGGTTCAAAAGAAGCCCCTTTTATGTATAAAGCCGGTTTTGAAAAGGTTCTTGAAAAACTGGAAAAAATAGAAGATCAGGAATTTAATTTAATTCTGGACATTAATTTAAGAAAAGGAGATAATTTATTATGAAGAAACAATATGTATTATATGTTATCAGTATATTATTATTTTTGTTTTCAGGCTGGATAGCTGGCTGCGGTGGAGATAGCTCTACAACTGTTGTTCCTACCCCTGCTCCATCTACCGGCGGACCGGTTCTTTTTGTAAGCGGTGGAACCATTGACGATTGTGTTTCCTATTTACTTCTTACGACTATGGATAATATTGACCTTCAGGGTGTTATTATAACAAATACCGATTGTATAGCCAGTTATGCCATGCATACCCAGTGGAAAATACAGTCTTATATTAATAATCCTTCTGTTCCTATTACTCTGAGTGACAGCAGGGGATGGAATCCTTTCCCATGGTTTTACCGCCAGGATTGTATTCATCAGAGTCAGCTGGATATTCTTGCAAATTATGGTGATAATACTGCCTGGCCTCCTTATCCTTCGGGAGAAGCACTTTTACGGGAATGTTTATCCCGGGCAATAGATACAGGGAGACCTCTGACAGTTCTCAATACCTGTCCCATTACTATGCTGCGCAATGTACTCGAAGAAAATCCTCAACTGGAGCGCGGCATAGAGAGCATCATAATGATGGGTGGAGCAGTTGATGTCCCAGGAAACCTGGATCCTGAGACCATCCCGCCGGAAATTGCCAATCCAAAGGCAGAATGGAATTTATTCTGGGATCCTTACGCTTTTGACTGGATTTTAAAAAATACGTCATGTCCTATGATTCTCTTTCCCCTGGATGTTACAGATGAAGTTCCTGTAAGTCAGGAATTTCTTTCCACTTTAAAGACTCAGGGGGAACATTTCAGATATTCAGAACTTGTCTACCAGAATTATGATTTAGTAGGTGATCAGCCTTACTATAGAATGTGGAACAGTCTTACAACTTCCTATGTAGCCCGCCCTGACCTTGTTGAACAGGCAGTTCCTGTTGCTTTATCTATAGTAACTGATGGGTATGAACAGGGGACTCTTAAACGTGATAGTGGTGGAAAAACCATCTATGTGGTGTTCAATATGGCAGATAAGCAGGGATTTTATTCTTATGTGTTAAACCAGTTCAGGCGGAATTATGCAAAATAGTAGAGAGTCTATTGAAGGTAGAAACTCAGAATAATAATGTAAAGGCAAACAGGTTTTATAAGAGCCAGGTCTTTTCTATCTCCGAGAATTTCCTTTACGGTGTTAATTTCCGTCAAATATTAAATATAAACCATAATATTTAAACTTATATGCTATTCAGCACATACCAGAATATATAATAG
>Ga0351886_10110_pt1 | contig 41901 bp, 40 predicted proteins | sample TotcelFGM3001L14_FD_206761 | JGI IMG/M metagenome (GOLD analysis project Ga0351886, IMG submission 206761) | Enriched cells from coal bed in the Powder River Basin, Montana, United States - Total cells FGM rep3 HSBNCT.FGM.300.1.L14 ... | reverse complement strand
CTAGCAAGGGGTGGCGAATCCATTCGTGCTGCTCTCGCCGCGGAAAGACGGCATAGCGGTCGCCAAAGTTCTCGGCGTTGAGCACCACCCGCTGCTGGCGGGCGCTGCGCGGCATTACGTCGATCTGCACCTCGACGTAGGGGTAGACGCCGATATTGAAGATGGCGCCGTGCTTGGCGAACCAGGTGTCGGTCCAGCCGCCGTTATCGCAGACGCGGATCGGCGCCACGCTATTGATGATCTGGTGGGGGATGCTCTCGGCGGCCATAGCAGCTCCTTGTGGGTGTGTGGCGGCATTCTAGCTGGCGAAGTTGCGGCTGTCCAGCGATTGTCTGGCGGCGGGCATCGGGCTACAATTGTGCGCAGAGAGACCAAAGGAGGCGCAGGACAGTGAACACCATCAAAATCGATCCACAACGGACCATCGGGCAGTTGGATCGCAACGTCTTTGGCGGCTTTGCCGAGCATCTGGGGCGCTGCATCTATGGCGGCATGTTCGACGAGGGATCGCCACTCTCAGACGAGCTGGGCATGCGCCAGGATGTGCTGGCGGCGCTCCGTGAGCTGCGCATGCCTATCATCCGCTATCCTGGCGGCAACTTTGTATCGGGCTATCGCTGGACCGACGGCATTGGCCCGCGCGATGAGCGCCCGGCCCGACCCGAGCTGGCCTGGCGCACCGTCGAGACCAACCGGTTTGGCACCGACGAGTTTGTCGACTGGTGTCGCCAGGCAGGCACCGAGCCATATCTGGCCGTCAACTGCGGCGACGGCGACATGCGCGAGGCGCGCGACTGGGTCGAATACTGCAACGGCGCTCAAGACACTTATTGGGCCAATATGCGGCGGCGCAATGGCCATGCCGAGCCACACAACGTGCGCTACTGGGGCATCGGCAACGAGGTGGATGGGCCCTGGCAAATGGGCATGAAGACGCCGGACGAGTATGCCCGCGCCTGCACCGAGTACGCCAAGCTGATGAAGATGGTGGACCCCAGCATCAAGATCGTGGCCTCATGGACCAGCGGCTGGTTCCAGGATTGGGTCGAGCGCGGACAGCTGCTCATGGAGCAGGCGGGCAAGCTGGTGGACTATATGGCGATTCACTGGTATGTCGGCAACCGCGAGGATGATTTTGGCGCTTACATGGCGCTATCGGAGCAGTTCGAAGATCGCCTGACGGCCTCTGCCGGGCTATTGCGCGCCATGTCCTCCTGCCTCAAGCTCCAGAACCCCGTCTACCTGGCCGTGGACGAGTGGAACGTCTGGTATCGCACGCGCGGCGATGACCAGCTCGCCGAGGTGTACAATCTCGAAGATGCGCTGGTGGTGGCGCTGCAGATGAACGCATTTATCAGGCACGCCGATACTGTCAAAATGGCCAACATCGCCCAGATCGTCAATGTGATCGCTCCGTTGGTGACACGCCCCGACGGGCTGCTGCGGCAGTCGATTTTTTATCCTTTCGCCGCCATTTCGCAGGCCGCGGGCGACGTGGCCCTGGACGCCTATTGGGAGGGCGAGACCTTTGAGGGCGGCGGGCATGCAGGCTTACGGGTGCTAGATGTGGCCGCCACTTGTGCCGATGACTCCGCGGTCATGGTGTCGATCGTCAATCGTGCGCTGCAGGGTGTTGCTGCGACCGTCGCCCTACAGCAGGGCGAGTTCGCGGGCGCGGGCGAGGCCACCGTCATCAATGGCAGCGACGTGCACGCCTACAACACCTTTGAAGAGCCCGACCGCGTCACGGCGCGCACGAGTAAGCTGTCGGCCTCTGGCTCGACCCTGACCCTGGAACTGGAGCCGCATTCGGTGACCGTGTTGCGACTGCCGCTGCGGCGCTAGGCAGCATCGGCAGCGCCTGTCACGCAAGACGCTGGTGCAGGCAGCGGACTCGGCTGCAAAGTGTGTTGGCAGACGCAGCCGGGCCATTCTGGCCCGGTCAGAGACCGCGGCAGCATGCCGCGGCTGCTGTTATCTGGATTCAATTACAGCCTATTACAATTGAACACCGAGAGAATGGTTGCCGTCAAAGGCAGCGTGTCCTTTTTGCCACACCAACACAATCTGCAACCGAGCAAGGCAGCGCTGGGAGGCATGGTGCGAGTCTGTTGGTCATACGGGCGGGGTAACCCGCCCGTGTTAGCCATGAGGAGGTCTCTATGAGCCCCAAACCCGCCAAACGCAGTGACGCGAGTGAGGCCGAAAGCTTTTCTGATGATGAACGCGCCGCGATGAAAGAGCGCGCCAGAGAGCTAAAGGCCCAAGCCCGCGGCAGCAAGGTGGACGGAGAAAGCGCCGTGCTCGCCAAGATCGCCGAGATGCCAGAACCAGATGGCACCATGGCCAGGCGGCTCCACGAGATCATCAGAGCCAACGCGCCCGCCCTTGCGCCCAAGACGTGGTACGGCATGCCCGCGTATGCCAACCAGGACGGCAAGGTGATCTGCTTCTTTCAGAGCGCGAGCAAGTTCAACGCAAGGTACGCCACTTTGGGGTTTAGCGACACGGCCAACCTCGATGAAGGCGCTATGTGGCCGACATCGTTCGCGCTGACAGAGCTGACTGCCGCGGAAGAGGCCAGAATCATCGCCCTAGTGCAAAGGGCGGTGAGCTGAGGCCCGGCCTTGCCGCTGGCTCTGGCCCTTGGGGCTGGCGCCGCAGGCGGCCCAGCCGACCAATTTGGGGGCCTCGCCGCGCCCGCCTAGAATGGCCCCAGCCATTGACGGGGAGGCGCGATGACGCCGCAGGGCCTCGCAGATGCTTTGCCGATACTGTTGCTCATTGCCGTGGGGGTGCTGGTCAGGCAGAGCGGCCTGGTGGATCGCAAGGGTGGCCTGGTGTTGACGCGGGTGGTCTATTATGTGACCATTCCGGCGGCCATCGTGGTGTCCATCGCCCGCGCCGAGCTAACGCTGACCAAGATCTGGCTGCCGGTGATCGGGCTGGCCGTGCCTTGCCTGCTGGCGGGCATCATGTATCTGACCACGCGGCGGCTGGCGGATCGGCCGGAGCTGCGAGGCGTGCTGTTGGCGGGCATGGTAGTGCTGGGCGTCTTTGCCTACCCCTTCTTTGATCTCTTCTACGGGCCAGAAGGACTGGCCAATATCGCCCTTTATGATGTGGGCAACGCCATTTATGCTGCACCCATCGCCCTCAGTCTGGCTCAGTACTTTGGGAGACAAGCCCGCAATAGGGGGCAGGGCGCCGCTGTTGCGATGGCTTCCGAGCCGGCCGTAAAGAACGGGCGGGTGTGGCGACGCCTGGTGACTTCGCCGCTGCTGTGGGCCGCAGTGGTGGGCATCGTCAGTTCGCTGCGACATGCCGAGATGGCCGGCGTAATTGGGGGCACCCTGCAACGGTTGGCCGACGCCAACACGCCCATGGCCATGGTCAGCGTGGGCATCTTTTTGCGGCCGCGCGCCAGCCACATGGGGCTGGTGGTCCAGTTCGTGGGCCTGCGCATGCTGGCAGGAGGCGTGCTCGGCTGGGTGATCGGCACGCTGGTGGGCCTGAGCGGGTTGGATATGATCACTACCATCGTGGGCTCCTCACTACCCGCTGGCACCACAGCGCTGATCTATGCCGGCAATGAGGGCCTGGACACCGAGTTTGCCGCTTCGATGATCTCGTTCACGATCCTCGTCGGCGTGGTGGTCATCAATGTTCTGCCTCACTTGCTTGGCGCCGTTTACCTGTAGTCATCGCCGCGCGAGCGGCACATCAGGGCACGGGGATCGTCACCGCCTCGGTGTTGTGGAAACCAGCATCGTCGTGGGTGTACATGAATACGCGCACCTCCTGGGCGCTCGCGCCCGGCGGCACCGTGAGGCGATAGTCGTCCCGGATGACCTCGCCCGCACTCCAGCTCGAGGTGGGGCTCCAACCATAGACCGGATGCTGCGAGTCGGCCTGCGACAGCAGCCCTGGCGTATCGGACCCGGCCGGCCAGCCGATGAGGTGCGCTGCCACCGACAGGTCCGTGGTGGGGGCGGCCTCCGCGAGCCAGCGCACCCGCACGGCGAGCGCATCGTCGCCAACCCAGGCAACGGCGGCCTCAACGACGGCCACGCCCTGGCCCAGCGCAACGGCGCTGCCCGCCGCATAAGTGGCCATCTGGGGCGCGGACGACACCTGCACCAGGCCCTCGCCAGCCGATGATAGCGCCAGGCCCCCTAGCTGCTCTTGCCACCAATCGGGCGCAAAGACGTAAAAAGTCTCTTGCGGCGTCACCAGGCGTTGGCCTGAGGCGATGATAGCGGCAACTGGCGCGTTGTGATCGACGACCACCAGGCCAGGCAACTCACCGCGATAGGTCTGGGCGTAGCGCAACGCCCAGTAATCATGGCCCCACGGCGTCCAGACCGTCGTCGGTTGTGCAGGCGGGGCCAGCAGCGCCACGCGCTGCACCACCTGCTCTGAGCTACGGTCGCGCGTGACCGCCAACACCTGGGGTGCGTGGCGCCAGCTCAGGTAGAGCCCCAGCGCCAAAAAAGCGGCGGCGGCCAGCGCCCGCCACAAACGACGCGCCCCGGTGGGGACGAGAAACGCCAGCCCCACGGCACAGGCCCAATCCACCGGCAGCTTGACGGCCAGCAAGGCATCGGACGTGCGCCCCTCCCAGATGACCACCGTCAGGGCGATATGCACCACCATGATCAAGGCCAGGGACAGCGCCTCGGCCCGGCGTCGCCGCCAGAAGAGCAGGCCGAGGCCCACGAGCCCCAACGCGAAAAGCAGCAGCGGCAGGTCCTGGTTAAGCAGAACAATGACGTTGCGCCCACGCGCCAGCGCTTCAGCCAGCGTGGCAGGCAAGCGCACGATGCGCTCGGACTTGGTATCCATCACCAGGGTCCAAAAGCCTCGCCAGGTGCCCGGCGAGTTAAAGGTCCAGTCGGCGCCCATCCAGGCGCGAAGCGGCAGATAGAGGTAGGTGACCAAAGCGCTGAGAGCGAGCAACACGATCTGGCCGGCGTGGCGGTAGAGGGCGCCCCAGCGCCCCCATACCAGCACCAGCAAAGAGGGCGCAAGAAAAAGCACCGCGCGCTGATGGATCACGGCGTGGGCGGCCAGCCCCGCCAGCCAGAGCAGCTGCGCCCTGTCACCGGTGCGGTGAAAGCGCACCCCCGCCAGCAGTGCGCCCACGGATAGTGCCAAGGTCATAGTGTGCACCTCAGCGAGTGAGGCGTCCATCCACGGTGATAGGGCCAACCGCGAGATGGCTGAAGCGCCGATGGCGCCGACCCGGCTCGCTCCCAGCTCGCGAGCGAACCGGTAGGTGAGCGCAGCCGTCAGCGCGCTCCAGACCGCCGAGAAAAGCGAGGCAGACAGCGCCGGCCGGAAGCCCACCCAGCTTAGCAGGGTGACAAAGGCCGAGCCCAGCAGGCTGTATTGCGGATAGCCGGTGAAATGCAGCGTGCCCCAACGCGGCAACGCGTTTTGAATCTCGCCGACGTCGGTGGCATAGGGCGAGCGGCTGCCATTGATGTGGGCCTGGGCCGTGGCGCAATAGATGGCAAATACCAGCAGCGCGATGCCTGCGGCGATGAGGCGCTCGTCATCGAGCCATCTCGATAGTCGGACATGCCACGAGCCGCTGTCTAGCGGGCACACGCGTGTGGTGACGGGGTGGCTAGCGGCCATACAGGCCGGTGCTCAGATAACGCTCGCCGGTATCGGGCGCGATGGCCACGATCAACTTGCCAGCATTCTCGATGCGCGTGGCGAGGCGCAGAGCGGCGAAAACGGCGGCACCGCTGGAATAGCCACAAAACAGGCCCTCACGGCGCGCCAGGCAGCGCGCCATGGCGGCCGCCGCCAGGTCGCGCACGCGCACGATCTCATCCACCAGCTCCAGGCGCAACACCTCAGGCACAAAACCGGGGCCGATGCCCGCGATGCCGTGCTTGCCCGCCGGCAGGCCGGAAAGCACCGACGAGCCAAAGGGCTCGACGGCCACGACCCGCAGCGAGGACTTGAGGGGCTTGAGATATTGCGCTAGGCCGGTGACCGTGCCGCCCGTGCCCACGCCAGCGACCACAATATCCACAGCGCCGTCAGTGTCGCGCCAAATCTCGGGCGCGGTGGTGGCGAAGTGCACGGCCGGGTTGGCGAGATTGGCGAACTGCATGGGGATAAAGCTGCCCTCGATCGCAGCAGCGATCTCACGCGCGAGAGACATGGCGCCGGGCATGCCGTCGGCGGCCGGCGTAAGCTGGACCTGCGCCCCCAGCGCCTGCATCACCTGGCGGCGCTCGGCGCTGGCCGAATCTGGCATGGTGAGGATGCAGCGATAACCACGGGCAGCGCACACGAACGCCAGCCCGATACCGGTGTTGCCGCTGGTGGGCTCGACCACCGTGCCACCAGGCCCAAGCTGGCCGTCGCGCTCAGCGGCCAGGACCATGTTGAGGGCGATGCGATCTTTGACGCTGGATAGCGGATTGAACGATTCAAGCTTGACGGCGATGGTGGCCGCCAGACTGCCGGTGACGCGGTTGAGCCGCACCAGGGGCGTGTTGCCCACGGCGGCCGTGATGTCCCCCAGAATGCCCACGCCAGCCTCCCGCGCGAATGGATGGCCCCATGATACCAGTGAGGGAGTTTGACAGCAATCGCGGCCCACTGGCGCTATCACTGGCATCCCGCAGCATCGTGCGCTAACATGGAGGCAGCTGACCGATCGTGGGGCGTCGAGTCCCAGAGGAGCGCGAGATGGGGCAGGAGTACGAATCTCTGCAGTTGACGCTGGCGGTGCCATCGGTGGCGGAAACAATGGCCTGGTATGAGCACGTGTTTGGCTGGCACGGCTATTGCCACATGCACAGTCCTGAGGGCGAGTGCGTGTTTGCCGCGGTGCTATGGCGTGAGAAGCCGATGGGGTGTATCAACTTGAGCCGCTGCACAGACGAGGGCGAATATAGCAACGACGGGGCGCACTTTTATGCGCTGCTGCATGTGGACGACGTGGACGCTGTCTACGCCCAGGTGCGCGCCGCCGGCTGCAAGACGCTGTCGGCGCCGCAGACCGAGATTTGGGGTGGGCGTAGCTTTGACATGCTCGACCTGAACGGCTTTCGACTGGTGTTCGTGCAATGGATGGAAGATGTGTCAGCCGAGGAATTGCAGCGCCGGGTCAATGAAGAGGCAGCGGGCTAGCGCACGGAGCTGCTGTCGTCGGTGGAGGTGAAAGCGACCATGAAGCCCTGTGATTACGTGCAGTGCAGCGGTTTTCCGTGCGCCGGGGTGAACCACGCGCCGTATGCTGTACCGGCGGTGGAAATGGACCCTGAGCGCATCGCGGTAGTGCTGATCTCGGAAGCGGCGCCCGTTGATCCGGCCGACAACTACTATAGGCGAGACGATGCCCTGTTCGCGCGCACCACGCTGGCGGCCTTTGGCAGCGCCGGCCTGCAAGCCGAGGGGCTGCAGGGATTGCTCGACCGCGGTATCTATCTCACCAACGCGATCAAGTGCGGCAAGGTTGGCTATGCGGTGCCGACGGCGGCCCTCAACGCCTGCTCACTGCTGCTGGAGCAGGAGTTGGCGCTGTTCTCCGAGGTGCGCGCCTACCTGCTGATGGGCGAGGTGGCGATCAAGGCAGTCAATGCCATCGCCCGGCGCAATGGCGAGCCGCGGCCCATCCCGGCCGGCTCAACCTACAAGATTCGCGGCGGCGAATTCTGGTTCCGGGGCGCACGCGCGCTGCCATCGTATCTGCAAGCTGGGCCGAGCTATGGCATCGAAAAGAGCAAGGTGGCGATGATTGCCGAGGATATTGCGGCTGCGCTGCAAATTGCGCACCTGGACTGAGGCGGATCGCCCTCAAACTCATACCTAAGGATGGCTTCTATGTCTGAATCGCTGTTGGCTGGCAAGTACATCGAGCGGCTGGTGGCGCTGGGCGCTGCCGAGGCAGTGGCCGTGGATCCGCGCGCCGTGCCCACGGCGGAATGGGTGCGCTGGAAGTGCCAGTATGGTTGTGGGGGCTATGGGCGGCGGCTGGGTTGCCCGCCGCATTCGCCCACGCCCGCGCAGACCCGAGCGCTGCTGGATGGCTACACGCTGGGCATCCTGGCGCACTTTTCCGGGGAGCTGCGCCCGACGGGTGTGATGGTCGCCACGGAGCGCGAGGCCTTTCTGGATGGCCACCATAAGGCGTTTGCGCTGGGCGAGGGGCCCTGCCGCCTGTGTGAGGCGTGCAACCTGGAGCGCTGCGCCCATCCGGCGCAAGCGCGCCCGTCGATGGAGGCCTGCGGTGTCGACGTTTTTGCCACCGCACGCGTGGCGGGATTCCCGATTCACACGCTGCGCGAACGCGGGGAGGCCCATAACCTGTACGGTCTGTTGTTGCTCGAATAGCCGTCGGCTATTGGCGAGCTACGCGCGGTGAGTGCTGCTGGCAGGTGATTGACCGGATCCATATAAGCAGTCCGCGAGGCGCTGTCTCGCGGACTGCTTTCGTTCAGAGTACGTGGCGCTGCTCCAGAAAAGCCTGAAAGACTTCCTCGAACAGGCGCACATCGGTGCGCGTGTCACCGGCTGAGGAGCGGAAGGGCTCGCCGGTCTGCAAGCAGCGGATGAACGCTTCCGTCTCGCGACGGTAGGCCCAAGACCAGGCGTCGCGCGGGATGGGCCGCTCAAAGCGCTGCGTCTGGCCGGCGCGGTACACCTCGACCTCGGCAGGTTGGTTCTTGAGCAGCAGCGGCGGCGCCCAGGTCGTGACCCAGCCATCACGGAAGTAGACCTGGGTGTGCTCGTCCCAGCGATAGTGCGAGAGCCGCGCTGTCTCCAGCGTGGCCCGCACGCCCGCCATATCGAACACCACCAGGCCGGTGTAGCCATCGTCGTCCAGGTCCACCGCGCGCAGCGAGACGTCATCGCCGGCGTTCAGCAGCCAGCGCAACAGGTTGATGTTGTGGGTGTATTGCTGCAGATACGAGAGATACTGGTCGGCGTGGTCCGTGGGCAACCATTCGGGCAACTGGGGCGGTGGGGCGGGCGGCATGGCCTCGTCTGTCGTGATGGCCGGGCCGGTCGCGCCCGCCGTCCAGTTGCCGCAAAAGCCGTGATTGCGAGCGTAGGTCACCGGCCCAACCTCGTCAGAGGCGCGCCAGAGGTCGATCTGCGCCTTGGCCAGCTCGTTGCCGGCGTCATAGCGTTTCATATAGCCCACCATGACGCGCTTGCCGGTGCGCCTCTCAGCCATCAGGATGGCATCCGCCTGGGCGACGGACACGGCCATCGGCTTTTCCATGAACACGTCTTTGCCGGCCTCCAGGGCGTCGCGGGCGATCTGCCCTTGCGCGCTGAACGCAGCCGAGACGGCGATCGCGTCGATATCCGGATCAGCGAGCAGCGCCTCGTGGTCGCGATACAGACGCGGAATGCCCAGCGCTTGCTGCACGCGCCTGCCCAGTTCGGGGCGGAGCTCGGCCAGGGCTAGCAGTTCACAGCCCACGATAGTGGACAGGTTGGGCAAGTGCACGGTCTGCGCCATGTATCCACAGCCGATATAGCCCAGGCGGATGGTGCGCATCTTGGCTCCTAGAAGACGGTCTCTAGAGACAGGGTCTGGCCGCCGTGCGCGGCCTCGGTGCACTTGTTCATGATCTCGATGACATGGCGCGCGTGTTCGCCCGACACGATGACCTCTTTGCTCGGGTCGAGGATGCAGTCGATCAGATGCTCGACGCCGATGGGCAATGACCACTGCGTCGCACGCCGACCCAGGTCGAGGTCGGTCCACCCCTTGACGCCCAGTTCCCAGTCGTCGCGGTAGATCGACAGCGGGGTGGGGGCGCCATAGTCGTTAAAGTTGATGGTGCCCTCGGAGCCAAAGATCTGAGTGCGGGGGCCGCGATGGCCAAAGGCGCAATAGGTGCAGTCCAGAAAGGCAAAGCTGGACGCGCCAAAGTTCATGATCATCAGCGTGTTGTCATCAACTTCGACATCGATGATCTTGCCCTCGGAGGGGCCAGAGCGCACCTTGCGCTGGGGGATGGCGACGCCCGACATGCCACACACCGACTTGGCCGGGCCGAGCAGGCCGGTGATGGTGTGCAGCGCGTAGACGCCCATGTCGTAGAGCGGGCCAGCGCCGGGCTTGTAGAACCAGGTGGGGTCGGTGGTCCAGTTTTCAAAGCTGGCGGCGCCGCCGTGCGAGTGGTGCGCCACGATATAGGCCACCTTGCCAATGGCGCCTTTCTGGATCAACTCCTTGGCCTTGATGACCGCCGGGTTGAGCATCATCGCCGCGGCGGCGCCGAGGCGCACGCCCTGCTTTTTGGCCTCTTCGATCAGGATGGTCGCTTCGGCGACCGTGGTGGTCATGGTCTTTTCCGAATAGACATGCTTGCCGGCCTGCAGCGCCATGAGGTTGGTCTCAAAGTGCGCCTGAATGTGGGTCAGGTTGACCATCAGATCGATGCCTGACTTGGCCAGCATCTCTTCCTGGTCGGTGTAGACCTGAGGCACGTTGTAGAGCGCGGCGCACTCGCGCGCCCGCGACTCGACCAGATCGCAGATCGCCACGACCTCGGCGTTGCGCATCTTGCTGAGCGCCGGCATGTAGGTGCTCTGCGCGATGACGCCATATCCCAATACGCCTATCTTGACCTTGTCCATCATAGCTCCTTTGTTCTTGCGAGAATACAAAGCTCTAGGCGCGGACAACCCGCGCCCATCGTTTCCTAGCCGATACACCAGGTCATGTCGTTGACCAGTTCGAGCTTGCCGCTGACCGCGGAGCGGATGCCCGCGTCGAGAATGGCCATCACTTCCAGGTTCTGCTGCGGGTCCACGGTGGGGTGCAGCGGCTCGCCGTGTTCGATGTGGTGGATTAACTCCTTGGCCAAGGTCTCGCGGCCTGCGGGGAATGGGTCGGGCTCGACGATCTCGTCAGGCGGTGTCACGTCGTGGGCGCGCGAGGTGTACACCTCCACGACCTGCCCGCCAGCGTGCTCGTCCGCGTCCGGGCGACGGTTCACCATCAGTGCGCCGCGCTCGCCGTAGACGATGATGCTGGGGATGACCGGATTCCAGGTGGTCCAGGTGGCTTCCAGCACGGCCAGCGCCCTGGGAAAGCGCACGGTGATGACGGCGTTGTCGTCGGCATCGCCATAGCCGCTGGTCAGGTTGACGCGCATGCCGTTGGCAGCCACCGCGGGCGAGCCAATGTACCAGCGGGCCAGGCAGGCGCCATAGCAGGTATAGTCGAGCAGGGCGCCGCCGCCCGGGGCCGACTGATGCCACCACTCGGCGCCTTTGACGGGGCCGGGGGGCTCGGGTTGGGTATAAGACATGGGGCCCATCGAGCCGCCGTTGCGCCACTTGACCTCGAGCACGCGACCGATGGTTCCTTCGTCGATCAAGCGCTTGACGGTGCGCGTGGCGGGCGACCAGGTGGTGGGCCAGTTGACAAAGAGGCGCACGTCGGCGGCCTGAGCGGCGCGCCACATGCGCAGGGCATCGGCCAGGCTGGCCGACATGGGCTTTTCGGTCATCATGTGGGCGCCGTGAGCGGCGATGGCCTCGGCCACCTCGCCATGGCGAGCATTCTCCGGGCAAAAGACGACGATGTCGAGCTGCTCTTTGTCCAGCATCTCGCGATAGTCGTCATAGGCCTTGACCGGGCCAACCAGATCACGCATGCGCTGGATAGAGCGCTCGGTGCGGTTGGTGAGCGAGGGCGTGGCAGGGACGGTGTCGGCGCAGGCCACCCATTCAACGTTGGGCAGTTCGGTGAACGACTTGAGCAGCGTGAAAATGTGGCCGTGGGCGAATCCCGCGGCGCCGATGCGGTAGGTGTGAGCCATGACAAGCCTCCCCAGTAGAGTTGCAGACGAGATCCGCGAGGATTGTAGAGCGCCGAAGCAGTAGCGTCAATCGATCTGGTGGGTAACAGACTTTTCTGGGACGCTATTGGGGCAAGTCGGCTCCGATCACCTTGTCTGGAATCACGCAGCCACCTGTATCGTCTTGTTGTAAGTATTCGCAGAAATTACCTTGACATAGCGCACCCCATGCCTTACACTGGACTAGAGACTCAGGAATAGCTCTTTATCAACGTGTATCGAGCGGGTGGCATGCGGCCATAACAAAGCCATTGTGTTAGGGCCGTTCTTTTCCAAAGGAGGAAGGGACAATGTTGCTTCGCACAGATTGTTCACGTCGAGAGTTCTTGAGGATTTGTGCTGTTGGCGCAGGAGCAGCCCTACTCGCAGCCTGCGCGCCCAAGGCGCCGACCACGGCGCCGGCGGCCCCGGCCGAAGCGCCCAAGCAGCCCGCTGCCGCCCAGCCCGCACCGGCCAAGGCACAGAAAGTGGTCATCTTTGTAGGCTTTGGCACCGGTACGTCAGAAAGCCAGATCAAGGAAGAGACTGATCTGGTTAACGAGCTCAACGAAGATCTGGCCCCCGACGGGATCTCTGCCGAACTACTGGTTACCCCGCACGAAGAGCATCTGGCCAAGTTCTCCGCCATGCTGGCCGCAGGCGCCCCGCCGGATATCGTCATGCCCATCGGCATCGGCGGTGTGGCCGAGCTCTATGACACGGATGCCTGGATGGATTTGCAGCCTCTGGTCGACCGTGACAACTATGACATGAGTGACTTTTACGGGCCAACGGTGACGCTGCACACCTACGCCAAAGGCACGCTGGGGCTGCCCTTGGCCGTCTACCCCTCGTTCATCTACTACAACAAGGACCTGTTTGAAGCGGGAGGCGTCGACGAAATCCCCCACAAGTTCGGCGAAGCCGGCTGGGACTTTGACAAGCTCGAGGAAATCAGCCGCAAACTGACCCTGGACAGCAACGGCGTCTCGTCAGACAAGGCCGGATTCGACCCGATGGACATGCGGCAGTGGGGCTATGACGAGTCGTGGATGGACTTTGCCGGGCTCGCGCGGCAGTTCGGCGCCACCTCGGCTACGGGCGTGTCCGACGACTATAAGACCTCGCTGTGGGATGATCCGGCCTATGCGCTACGGGCTCAATGGGTTAACGATGCCATCTGGAAGAAATATATGATGGCTTCGCCGGAGAATGCCACCGAGGCGTTCGCCCTCGCCGGCAACCCGTTTCTCAGCGGCGTGGTGGGCATGTGGCACGTGCACACCTGGATGATGGGAGAAAGCTTCGCCCAGGCGCCGTTCAAGTGGGATATCGGCGCTGTGCCCAGAGGCCCCACGGGCGTTATCAGCGCCCAGGTGGACGCCGACACCTTTGTCATGGCGGCGGCAGGCAAGCAGCAGGATGCTGCCTGGGAAGTGGCCAAGTGGAGCTGCGCGCCAGGCAATCTCGAGCGCTTTGCCATGACCTGGGGGTCGGTGCCTGCTCGGCTCTCGGGCACGTCGATCTTTGAAAAGTCGTTCAAGGAGAAATTCCCTGAAGTCGACATGCAGGTAGTGCTAGACGCCATTGACTATGGCGACGTACCCAACCATGAAGGCTGGAAGCCGCAGCCAGCCAAAGTGGGCGATGCGGTCGGCGCTGCCATTGACACCGTCAAACTGCAGCAGAACGACAACTGCGCTGCGATCATGCTAGACCTGGACAAGACCGTCCAGGGCCTCTTGGATGAGTACTGGAAGGGCAAGAGCTGATATCAGGTTCCTATGTGGGGCAGGGAGCGCTGTGCGCTCCCTGCCCCGTTGAGCGTGCAACCCTGCCAATCACGACGATCCTGGAGGCTCGCGATGGAGCGAACACGGCGATTCCACATAACGCCCGCGCGACGCGAGGCGATGTGGGCTTATGGACTGATCAGTCCCTGGATCATTGGCTTCCTGGCGTTTACCCTGATTCCCATGGTGGCTTCGTTTGTTCTGGCCTTTACCGAGTACAACGTTATCCAGCCGGCGAGATGGATCGGGGGCGATAATTATCAGGGCATTGTGACCGATCCCCTGTTCTGGCAATCCGTCAAAGTCACCCTGACGTACGCTGGCCTATCACTCATCCCGAGCCTGGTGTTGGGATTGGCTCTGGCGATGCTGCTGAACGCAGAGATCGTTGGCCTATCTGCCTGGCGGACACTGTATTACTTGCCGTCGATCATCTCGGGCGTTCCGGTGGCCGTGCTGTTCGGCTTTGTGTTTAACAAGCGCTTTGGCGTGCTCAACTGGGCTCTGGATCAGTTCGGGATCCGGGGGCCCGGCTGGCTATCGACGCCGCAGTGGGCGCTACCGGCGCTGGCGATCATGAGCCTCTGGGGAGTGGGCGGTGGCATGATCCTCTACCTGGCCGGCCTTCAGGGCGTTCCGACCACCCTCTACGATGCCGCCAAGGTGGACGGCGCCAATGGCTGGCACAGGTTCTGGCATGTGACGCTGCCGATGATATCACCGGTGATCTTTTACAACCTGGTGTTGGGCACCATCGGCACGTTCCAGTACTTTACCGGGGCATACATCCTCACCGACGGCGGCCCCAACTATGCCACCTGGTTCTACAACCTCTATCTCTATCGCAATGCTTTCTACTATAGCAAGATGGGCTATGCCTCGGCCCTGGCCTGGGTGCTGTTTCTTTTCGTGCTGATACTTACGCTCGTGATCTTTAGGAGCTCCGCAGCTTGGGTGTATTACGAGGGCCAACTCAAGGGAGGCAGGGGGTGAGGCATGGCATCTGATGCTCGCACAACCGTGGCGCTGAAAGGACCAGTCCACCCGCGCCCCAAGCGCATCCTGGGGATGAAGCCCAAAGAATTTACCACCAAACTCGTCGTACAACTCATTCTGATGGCAGGCGCGGTGGTGATCTTGCTGCCGCTCGTTTTCATGATCTCCACCTCACTCAAGAACATCGGCCAGGTGGGTGTCTATCCGATCGTTTGGATACCCAAGCCCATCGTGTGGCGCAACTATCCTGACGCGCTGGCAGAGGTAAACTTTGCCCTGTACACCTGGAACACTATCAAGGTGACCTTTGTTGGCATGATCGGCGTCTTGCTGTCGTGCTCACTGGTGGCGTACGGCTTTTCCCGGTTCCGGGCACCCGGCCTGAACGTGCTCTTCCTGATCTTGCTCTCGACCATCATGCTGCCGTCGCAGGTGACCCTGATCCCAGTCTACATCATGTTTTCCAAGATAGGTTGGGTTGATACGCTCAAGCCATTGATGATTCCGCGCTTCTTTGGAAACCCGTACGATATCTTTCTGCTGCGACAGTTTTTCATGACCATTCCCCTCGAGATGGACGATGCCGCCCGCATCGACGGGTGCAACCCGCTGCAGACGTTCTGGCACGTTCTCGTGCCGATGGCCAAGCCAGCGCTAGGCACTGTGGCGATCTTTCACTTTATGTACGCCTGGAACGATTTCTTCGGTCCGCTCATCTATCTGCACCACCGCGAGAACTGGACGCTGGCGCTCGGCCTGCAGGGATTCCGCCAAGTGTATAGCACCAAGACCAACCTGCTGATGGCGGCTTCCTTTATGGCAGCGCTGCCCTGCATCTTGTTGTTCTTTTTTGCGCAGCGGCAGTTCATCCAGGGCGTCGTCATCACCGGCGTCAAGGGCTGAGGTCCTCGGGTCTTTGGGAGAGGCTGAGCGGTGGCAGCCTGCATCTGCGCCACCAGCGTTAGGCCGGCTCGTCTTTACGGAAGGAGGCCAATCTTGCTCCCGCGGTCGACGCGGCAACGAGGTGGCATTCGTCTGCTGCCCGGCGAGCCGAGGAGCGATTCCTCGGCTCGCCGTCGCTTTCGCCACTGGCTGTGGGTTGGGCCTATGTGGTGGGTCTGAATGAGCATTCAATCAGAACTAGATGATAAAAACTGACCGAAAAGGCTTGACGTTGTCCAGATTTCGGCTACAATGAGGTTGCACTTGGGCAAACAAGGAGCAGCAATGCAGGATAGCATCTTTGTCGAAGACTATCAGCCGATTCCCGAACTCGTCACGCCCGCGCACGAGGTGCACAGGCCAAAGTTCGACGTGGTGGACGGTCACAATCACATTGCTGTAACCGGGCCGCGCGCTGCCGGGCTCGACGTGGGCGCCCTCGTGGCGACGATGGACGAAGTGGGCGTAAAGACCATCGTCAACCTGAGCGGCGGCTGGGGCGACGAGCTCAAGCGCAGTTTAGCGACGCTGGACGAGGCCCATCCTGGGCGCTTTTGCACCTTCTGCAACGTGCACTGGGGCGGAGCGGGCGCGCCCGGCTGGGCTGAGGCGGCTACCAAGCAACTCGCTGCCGACGTGGGCGCCGGGGCCAGGGGGCTCAAGATTTTCAAGCAGCTGGGCCTGGAGTGGCGAGATTGCGACGGCAAGCTGCTGATGCCCGACGATCCGCGTATCGGCGATGTGTTCGAACAGTGCGCCGAGCTGAACCTCCCGGTGCTGATCCACGTGGCCGACCCTACCTCATTCTTCAGGCCGAACGACCGCTTCAATGAACGCTACGGCACGCTAAAGCAGCGACCCGAGTGGCATTTCTACGGGTCGCAGCACCCCACGTTCATGGAGCTCATCGAGAGCCTCTATCGCCTGATCGAGGCGCATCCGCGGACGACTTTCATCACCGCGCATGTGGGCTGCTACCCCGAAAATCTCGGCTTTGTGTCGCAGATGCTAGACAAGTACCCGAACTTTAACACCGACATTTCGGCGCGCCTAGGTGAGTTGGGCCGCGTGCCCTATGCGGCGCGCGAGTGGTTCATCAGATACGCCGATCGGATCGTGTTCGGGACCGATCTGACCATCACGCCGGAGATGTATCGCCTGCACTATCGCTGGTTAGAGACTGCTGATGAGTACATGCCAGCCAGCGTGCAGCAGGCAAACAGCGTCATGCGCTGGCGCGTGTACGGGGTGCACCTCCCTGATGAGGTGCTCAAACAGGTCTATGCAGGCAACTTTAAGCGGCTGGTGCCGGAGCGCGCCTAACTGATCGGCAGGGAACCCTTGCCATCTGCTCCTGGTCTCTGCAAACGTGACGCAGGGGCGGCGATGGCGCAACATTGCGGAGCCCGGCCCCATCATAGCGGTTGAGGTGTGGTTTGTCTGGCAGTACGCGCGGCTGATGACATTAGTCGCCAGTGCCTGCCAGGTTAGCACAAGGTGGGTAAGGAGGCGTGATTGCGAGCGAGACCTGGGGTCCATCGTCGGGTTGAGGGTCCATTCAAGACAGGAGAGGGGAAAAGATGAACGAGTCACGCAATTTTAGCCGTCGTCAGTTCCTCAAAGTGGCGGCCGTTGCGGCCGGTGGCAGCCTATTGGCCGCCTGCCAGCCCAAGGTCGTAGAGGTCGAAAAGGTGGTGACCCAGATCGTCAAGGAAGAGGTCATCGTCGAAGGGACGCCCAAGATCGTTGAGAAGGTGGTCGAGAAGGTCGTGCAGGTCACGCCAGTCGCCGCCAAGGCAACGGAAGTGCGCTACATGTGGTGGGGCTCTGAGCAGCAGCGCGCCATCGACATGCAGCTCGATGTCTTCAAAGACCTGGCCCCCAACGTCAAAATGAACTCTGAGCTCGTGCCCTGGGCACAGTATTGGGACAAGCTGTGGACCGCCCTGGCCGGCGGCGACGCCCCGGACACCTTCTGGCTCAACATGTCGAACTTTGCTTCGCTGTCGGCCAAGGGGCAGTTGATGAACATTCAGCCGAACCTCGACGCCGACGAAAAGCTCAAGACGGACTGGGAGCTGAACTTTGACTCGCTCAAGGCCGCCTACGTCTTTGAGGGCGATGCCTACTCTTGGCCGCGCGACTATGACACCATCACGCTGGCAGTCAACCGTAGCCTGATGGATGAGGCCGGCCTGCCGATGCCCGACAGCGCCAACGATTTCGCGGCGTGGGACTGGGCGATGTGCAAGCAGTACGCCACTGCCATGACCAAAAAAGAGGGCGACCGCACCACGCAGTATGGCATGGTGGCGCAGAATACCAGCCAGACTGGCTGGTTCAACTGGGTGTACTCGAATGGCGGCACGGTGCTCAACGAGGGCAGGACGCAGTTCACCCTGAACGAAGCGCCGGCCGTCGAGGCGCTGCGCGAGTATGTGTCCTATCGCCGCGAGGGCCTGGCCCCCGGCGCCGAGTCTCTCCAGACTATGGGCGCCAGCGACCAGTTCTCGACCGGCCGCGTGGGCCTGATGCACATCGGCAGCTGGAACGTGGGCACGCTCAACACCAGCGTCGTAGATTTCGAGTGGGACGCCGTGCCCATCCCCTACGCGCCGACCGGCAAGTCGATGTGTATGATCCACGGCCTGGGCAACACCATCGCCAAGAACACCAAAGTCGCCGAAGCTGCCTTCACCTGGGTGTCGTTCTTGGGCAGCTTTGTGGGATCGGGCGTGCTGGGCAACAGTGATACGGTGATCCCGTCGCGCGCCGACACGGCCCCGCTGTGGTTCAGCCCGCAGTTCAAGCCGGATAACCGCGCCCTGTTCCTCACGTGGACGGACAAGTCGCTGTTCTTCCCCAACACCGCTGAGCCGACCACGGCGCAGTGGAACGTCCATATCACCAATGAGATGACGCTGGTGATGGAAGAGGGCAAGGACGTCCAGGAAGCCATGGACACCGCCAAGGCGGCCATCGACGACATCCTGGCCGGCAAGGCCGTCTAGCTTCGGAGCAACTTCCAACAGGGGGCTGCGGCAGCCCCCTGTTGGGTTGACACAGGAGGGGCGTTGATGGCAAGTGCAAGCGTTGCGCGTCCAAGCTGGCGAGAACGATGGGGCGGCATGAGTTCACGGGAACGCCGCGAGAACCTCTGGGGATGGCTGCTGGCCTCTCCCTGGATCATCGGGTTCGTCGGCTTTACACTCGTGCCCATGGTGGCATCGCTGTATCTCAGCATGACGAACTGGGACATTCTGACAACACCCAAATTCACCGGCATCAGGAACTATGCCTTTATCTTTACCCGGGGCGATCCCGTAGTTCTGCAATCGTTCGTCATCACGACCTACTATGCAGTGGTGAGCGTGCCTTTGCGACTGGTTCTTGGCCTGATGATCGCGCTGCTCATGAACCAAAACGTCAAGGGCATCTTTGTCTTTCGCAGCATCTACTATCTGCCGGCAGTGCTCTCGGGCGTGGCCGTTGCCATGATGTGGCGGTGGATCCTCAACAGCGAGTTTGGGCTGTTCAACTATGCGCTGTGGGCGCTGTTTCGCATCAACGGCCCGGCCTGGCTGGTGCAGCGACAATGGGTTATCCCCTCGCTAATCATCATGAGCCTGTGGGATGTAGGCTCGGCCATGTTGATCTACCTGGCCGGACTGCAGGGCATCCCCACCGACCTCTATGAGGCGGCAACAGTGGATGGGGCCACCTCCTGGAAAAAGTTCTGGAAGGTGACCTTGCCCATGATCTCTCCGGTGCTTTTCTTTAACCTGGTGAATGGGGTCATCGGCGCACTGCAGACCTTTACGCAGGCGTTCATCCTGACCGAGGGCGGGCCCAACAACGCGAGCATGTTCACCCTGCTGTACATGTACCTGAACGCTTTCCGCTGGTTCCGGATGGGCTTTGCCTCAGCCATCGCCTGGCTGCTCTTTATCTACATCCTCATCCTGACGGCCATCGTCTTTCGCTCCTCGGTGGGCTGGGTCCACTATGAGGGCGATCTCAAGAGAGGCTAGGAGGGCAGAATGGCAACAGGTGTACGCACTGCCTCGAATGCGCCCAAACTCAAAGCGACCAGCAGCATCAGTTTCATGACCAAACTGCAGCGCACGCTGGTCTATATCACACTGTTTGCTGGCGCCGCCGTGTTGATGGTGCCCTTTGTCTGGATGGTCTCGACGTCGCTCAAGCGGCAAGGGGCCGCCTTTGTTCTGCCCCCCGAGTGGATCCCCAATCCGGTGGTGTGGAGCAACTATCCCATGGCGTGGAACTATGTGCCCTTCACCACCTTCACCAAGAACACGGTGATGTACACAGCGTGGACGGTGCTGGGGGCGACGCTCACCTCCGCTATGGTTGGTTACAGCTTTGCGCGCTTGCGCTGGGCGGGTCGCGACACGCTGTTTCTGATCGTGATTGCGACCATGATGCTGCCGACCCATGTGACCATGATCCCCGTGTTCGCCATCTGGCGCGCACTGGGCCAAAACAACACCTTTGTGCCTCTGATCGTGCCCGCCTTTTTCGGGGGCGCGTTCAACATCTTTCTGATGCGGCAGTTCTTTATGACATTGCCGCTGGATTTGGATGATGCCGCCAAGATCGATGGCTGCGGTGTGTTTGGCGTCTTTTGGCGCATTGTCGGGCCACTGAGCAAGCCGGTGATCGGCACGGTGGCCATCTTTCAGTTCTTGTATCGTTGGAACGACTTTATGGGGCCGCTGATCTATCTCAATGACCAAAAGCGCTACACGCTGGCCCTGGGCTTGCAGCTCTTTCGCGGACAGTATGAAACGCGCTGGGAGCTGTTGATGGCGGCTTCGGTGATCGTGATGATCCCGGTGCTCTTTATCTACTTTTTGGCGCAGCGGTACTTTGTGCAGGGCATCGTGTTCACCGGCGTCAAGGGCTAGCAGACAGAGGAGTGACCATGCAGAATAGCATCTTTGTTGAAGACTATTATCCCATTCCGGAAGTCGTCACGCCCAAGCACGAGGTGCGAAGGCCAAAGTTCGATGTGGTGGACGGGCACAACCATCTGCCTGTAAATCATCCGCGCTTTGCGCAACTCGACCTGGGTGAGCTGATCGCCAACATGGACGAGGTGCGAGTCAAGACGATTGTCAACCTGAGTGGCGGCTGGGGCGACGAGCTCAAGCGCAGCTTGGCGACGCTGGACGAGGCTCATCCCGGGCGCTTTTGCACCTTCTGCAACGTGCCCTGGGGCGGGGCGGGCGCGCCCGGCTGGGCTGAGGCAGCCACCAAGCAACTTGCGGCAGATGTGGCGGCGGGGGCCAGGGGCCTGAAGATATTCAAAAGCCTGGGCCTGCAGTTCAAGGATTGCAGCGACAAGCTGCTGATGCCGGATGACCCACGCATTGGCGATGTGTTCGAGCAGTGCGCCGAGCTCAACATCCCGGTGCTGATCCATGTGGCCGACCCCACGGCTTTTTTCAAGCCGCTGGATCGCTTCAACGAGCGCTGGGATGAACTGCACGGGCATCCCGACTGGATGTTCTATGGGCCACAGTACCCCAAGTTCATGGAGCTGATCGAGAGCCTCTACCGGCTGATCGAGGCGCACCCGCAGACGACGTTCATCACCGCGCACGTAGGGTGCTATCCCGAGAACCTCGCATTTGTGTCCCAAATGATGGACAAGTATCCGAATTTCAACACCGACATTTCAGCGCGCATCGCCGAGCTGGGGCGTGTGCCCTATGCGGCGCGCGAGTGGTTCATCAAATACGCCGACCGCATCGTTTTTGGCACCGACATCACGCCGCTGCCCGACATGTATCGCGTGCATTACCGCTTCTTGGAGACCGCGGACGAGTATTTCCCCTACACGACCGGACCTCGTGGCGGTCAGGGCCGATTCAACATCTATGGCGTGTTCTTGCCAGACGACGTTCTCGAAAAGGTCTATAACGGCAACTTTCATCGACTGGTGGGCATGTAGGCTTGTGGCCTGCACATCAACGGGGCCTCACACGAGGCCCCGTTTGCTTTTCATGTTCTTGACGGAACCAGCAGCGGCGTGCGGTCGTCAAATCGTACTGTCAGGAGACCCAGGGCAGGTCTTGCAGCGCACGCTCTAGCTGGCGCAAATGCTCCTGTTCCTCGCCGATGATGGCCGTCAGTGTGGCCTGGTGCGCTGGCGCAACCTGATCTCGCATCTCCTGGAAGAACAGCAGCGTATCGTTCTCAAAGGCGATGGCGGCGCGCAGAGCAGAGGCCTCATCGGACGCCTCGGCCGCCAGTGCCAGACCGCGGTCCTCGCCACCATAGAGCGCATTCGTGTAAAGCGCCCGAAGACGTGTTTCAGCCCGCTGCCGTTCTTCCTCGGACGGCGCAGGGCCGGCAGGGACGTGCTCCAGCAGGCGCTCAAAGGTGCGATAATGGCGCCCCTCTTGCTCGGCCAGATCGGCAAAGAGCAGTCTGGCATTGCCATCGGCCATCGTTGCGGCCACCGCGGTGTAAAAGGCCCGGCCATTGGCTTCGATTTGCAGAGCCCAGCGCAGCGCAGCGTGGGCGGTGAGCATGGTCATCTGAATCCTCCTATGAGCGAAGGGTGACTTGAGTGCATGATACCTATAGCTTTGCGCGAGCACAAGCCCTTGACGGGAGCGCGTGGCGCACTAGAATGCCCGCAGTCTTGCCGTGGAGGGGAGCATGCGCCCTGGCTTTATGTCTTCGGTTCTGCCACAACAGACTATCGGGGAGCTGATCGGCGCCGCCCAGGCCTACGGCTATGAGGGCCTCGAGTTTCGCCCCGAGTGGGGCCAGCGGCACGGCGTGGAGCTGGGCGTTAGGCCGGCTTGGCTACGCTCGGCGGCCGCCATGCTGCGTGAGGAGGGGATCGCCCCCAGCTGCATCGCCACGGGCTGCCGGTTCAACATCGCTGACCTTGACACGCAGAGCGCCAATCGCGTCAAGCTGCGGCAGTACATCGCACTGGCCGCTGAGCTGGGAGCGCCCCTGGTGCGCACCTTTAGCGACCCGCTGCCAGAGGGCGACGCGGCCGCTCGCGACCAGGTGATCGCCATGGCTGCGGCCTCGTACCAGGCCGTGGATGAATGGGCGGGTCAGCATGGTGTGACCGTGCTGGTGGAGACGCACACCAACATGCTGGCGCAGCACGCGCGGACCATATTGGATCGGGCGCAGTGCGAGCACCTGGGTGTGTTGTGGCACATATCGCATCATCTCGTCCGCGGGCAGTCGGTGGACGAAGCCTACGGGCGCCTGCGCGGCGCCGTGCGACATCTGCACTTGGCCGCCCAGCCGGAGGAGCACGGCGCGACCCTGGACGACAACCAGCGCATGCTGTCGCTGCTCGCCGCGGATGGGTTCACCGGTTTTGCCAGCGTCGAGATCATCAATCCACCCAACCCGCAGCAGGTTCTGGCGCATCACATGTCGCAATTCCGACAGCTTGTGGCCACGCTCTAGTAATCGCCGAGATCACAGCAGAAAAGGGGTGTCAGCATGAGTGAGATTCGTATTCCCGCCGCAACACTCGAGGGCTTTACGACCCAGGTGTTCGAAGCTATCGGCCTGGCGCACGATGATGCCGCCACCGAGGCGCATGTGTTGGTGTGGGCCAACCTGCGCGGCATCGATTCGCACGGCGTGCTGCGCGTGCCGCAGTATATGGCCAGCGTCAAGGCGGGCGGGATGGACCCCAAAGCCCAGTATCGCATCGAGCGCGAGACCCCGGCCACGCTGCTCATCGAGGGCGGCTATGCTTTTGGCCCGGTGGTGACCACGTTCGCGATGCAGCAGGCTATCGGCAAAGCGCGGCAGGCAGGCGTGGGCTGGGCCGTGATCCGCAACACCACCCATCAGGGCGCGATGGGCTACTATGCGCTGATGGCGGCGGCCGAGGGCATGGCGGGGCTGGCCATCGTCTGCAACCCACCCAATATGGCCCCAACCGGCGCGCGAGCCGCGGGCGTGCACAACAGCCCCATCGCCATTGCCGTGCCGGGCAAGGAGCACCCCTTTCTCGTGCTAGACATGGCCACCAGCGTGGCGGCCTTTGGCAAGGTCAATCTGGCGGTCGACAAGGGCATTCCCATTCCCGAAGGCTGGGCGCTGGATGCCGAGGGAAACCCAACCACCGATGCCACGCTGGCGCGCATCTTGCTGCCGGCCGGCGGCTACAAGGGCTATGGCCTGTCGCTCATGTTCGAATGCCTCTCCAGCATCATGGCGGGCAACGCGCTGCTGGCGCCCTCGCTGCTGGGCGGCACGGTGCGCCGCGGCACGCAGAACAGCGTGGTGGCAGCGGTGGATATCGCTGCGTTCACCGATGTGGAGGCCTACAAGGCCGACGTCGACAACACCGTGCGCGGGCTCAAGGGGCTGCCCACCATGCCGGGCGTGCCGCAGGTGATGGTGCCCGGCGAGCCGGAGCTGGCCATCTTGGCCGACCGCGAGGCGCACGGCATTCCGCTGCCTGAGGGCACCGTGCGCAACCTGCAGGCCGCAGCCGCCGAGCTGGGTGTGGCGCTGCCAATAGAACTGCAATAGTCACGGCGAGGAGGACATCGAGACGATGTCCTCCTCGCGCCCAGTGATGGGCCGGAGACAAAAGGGGCGGTGAGTGGGCGAGAAGCGCGGTGCGACGTATCCCGTGGTGGCGCGTTGGGCGGCGAATGCCACTTACGATGCGCTGGGGGCTGCCGCCTGGCTCGTCTCGCGGCGCTGGCGGCTCGACGTGGTCTGGCAGGCGCCGTTGCCTGAAGGGCCTGTCATGGTGGCGGTCAACCATCCGACTTCACTGGATCCCTTTGTGGTCATACACCTCGTCCAGCGGCGCATGATTTTCTTAACGACCTTCAAGCTCTTTCACGTACCGATCTTGAGCACACTGCTCAAGGCGTTTGGCATGATCTCTGCGGGGGAGGGCAATCCCCGCCACGCGCTGCAGGATGCTATTGCGAGCCTAACGGCCGGGCGCACGTTGTGCGTCTTTCCCGAGGGCACCATCAGTTCGGTCACAGGCCAGGTGTCGCACCCGCGCAGCGGCCCGGCGCGGATTGCGCTGGGCGCCGAGGCGATCATCGTGCCGGTGGGTATTTACGCGCCGTCGGAGAACATCAAGCTGTTGACAGTCAAGCTCAAGGGACGAGTCGAGCAGGTGCGCTGGTACACACGCGGGCCGTATGCGGTGACGTTCGGCAGGCCGCTGGAGCTCCCTTGGGATGAACGGCAGGCAGGCCCCAGGGCGACCTCACATCGGATCGTGGCCGAAATCAGCGAACTGGTTGAGGCCGGCAGGCTACGGGTGCAACACCAAGAAGGATCGGAAACGGACGTGTAGCGCCGGCCTCTGCTGGCGCGCAGTTGATGGGCCGCGCAGGCTCTCTGATAGCCCAGGCAGTGATAACGCGTTCAGCCAGAGACCCCCTGCTGTGAGTTATTCGTGATGGCCTACTGCTATACTAATAACAGTGCTACAGAGAGGCTCAAGTGCCGAGAGGTATTTGGTGGCGGTTGGGCAACGCCCAACAAGGCCAGTCCTTTTGAGCCAAGAGCAGCCGGCAGGCCCGCCTGATGCCACAGACAACGGGTTAGCCTGTCAAAGGAAGGCGGAACTGCGTGTGGTGCATTCTCGGCCGTCTGATGCGGCTGGCGCACGCCAGAGCATTGAGCGCCACCGGTCGACCACTGCCGGTTCCAGGATCATAGGTCGCGTTAGTAACAACCGCATACAACCCCGTGGGCCCTGTGGCCCAGCTTGGGGGGCGGCGTTGTAGCAGTCAGTCCGGAAAGGAGGAGGACTGTCGCGACATCGTAGTCTCCGTTTTTTTGTGTCTCTATAGCATCATCGTCGGATCTTGAAGGAAGAAAACTTGAGGAGAGAGAAGAAATGTTGAACACTATGTACCTGTATATCAGAAACTTGATCAAGGCCCAGGAAGGCCAGGACCTGATCGAGTACGCGCTGATCATCGTGCTGCTGGTTGTGGTGGCGGTGGTCGGGTTGAGCCTGGTTGGTGGTGGGATCGCCGCTACGTGGACCCAAATCACAGGCTGGTTGGCGGGCGCTTTCGGCGGCTAGTCTGCCGATCCGATAGCCATTGGCTTTCTGGTCTAGGGATCTAGCCAACTGGCCAATCCATGAGGCGCTCCCAAAGAGCGCCTCGTTTTTCACAAAGCTGAGATTCGCCGGACTTGGAGCCCTTCATATTGAGTGGACAGGACTTGGTTTACTGATGCCTGTATTGCTGGTAACGACCGTCATCGTGGGTCTGGCCGTGTTGTGCCAGCGGCGTGGCGGCTTCTGGATCGCGATAGAGGGCTGGTTGGCCGGCCTCAATGCCCAGGCGCTCCCATGAAGACCGCACGCAGGCGTGCTGGCGAAAGCGGACAGGACCTGATCGAGTATGCGCTGGTTCTGCCATTTCTACTGACGCTGACGTTGGTGTTGGCAGAGCTGGCGCTGGTCATTTTCCAGTACAACGTGGTGGCGAACGCCGCCCGCGAGGGCGCCAGGGCGGGCATCGTCATCGCAGGCAGCGACTCGGCCGTGGCAGCCGCCAGCATTGCGGCGGCCGAAGGCAGGGCAGTGGACAGTGGCCTGCCCCTGGAACGGCTCGAGGTGACCGCCACGCTGACCGGTGGCGTGCATCGACGCCTGCAGGTGGTGGTGCAATACCAAGCGCAGCTCATCAGCGCACCCGTGATTCAGGCTATTGGCGGTGACTCAGCCGGCTTGTTCACCCTGCAGGCAGCATCGTCCATGTTGCGCGAATAAATCACACGACTCGGGAGGGAGATGGCACGTCTCCGTGGCTTTTTGTGGTTGTTGGCCGGGCTCATCGTCGCATTTTTGGCGGCGATTGTCGCCTATCTTACCCTGTCGCGTGCGTCGGAAATGGCCAGCGGGCAGGTTACCATTGAGGGCGCCAACCGGCCCGTTGTTGTCGTTACACAGCGCGTGCAGGTGCGCACCGTCCTGAGCGCCGACCTGGTGACCACCCTCGATCTTCCCGTGGAGGCCATCCCCGATGACGCGGCCACCGAGATCGCTGACGTGATTGGCAAGCTGACGATGGTGGAGCTCTACCCAGGCGAGGTCGTCTTGGCGCCGCGCCTGATCGATCCCAATGTGGTGTCTGGCGATGGGCGTGTCGCCGTCGCGTTGGCCGAGGATCAGGTGCTGATGGCTGTTCCTGCCACCGATCTGCTCAGCTCAGTGGCCGTGCTCAAGCCCGGCGACCAGGTGGACATTTTGGTCTCGATGCCGTTTCCCAACGCAGAGAGTCTGGGCAGCGCGAGCGGGGAGTCGGTGGAGGAAAAGACCGAGCTGGTGACCTATATCCTGTTGCAGAATATCACCGTCGCAGCACTGCCAGGCGCCGAGACGGCCCAGGCCGGCGATGCCAAAGCCGCAGGCAAACCGACGACGCCCCCGCAAGCGCTATTGGTCACTCTGTCTCCGCAAAACGCGCTGATACTAAAGTATGCGCTGGATGCGGGCGCCATTCAGGATGTGGTGTTGCGGGCGCCGGGCGCCGATCAGGAGTGGAGCACCGAGCCCATCGACGTGGACTATATCATCGATGCCTACCAGATTCCCGTGCAGTGAACCGATATGCCACGCGCTAAAGGGAGGCGCTGATCTTGTCGCAAGTTGAACATAAACTGCTGCTCGTCAGCTCCAGCGAAGAGTTGCGCGAGGCCGTCGAAGCCGCGCTGTTAGGTTGGCGCGAGCCTCACCGCCTCTACTGGGTCACGCAACCTGAACTGGCAGCGTCGCGCGTCATCGAGTTGATACCGCGCGTCATCTTGGTGGACGACGAACTTGGCGCCAGCCCTGAACGGTACACGCGGCAACTGAGCGACGTGAGCCCGCTGTCGGTGGTGGTGGCGTTGGTCGCCAGCGAGCGCGTCGATCTGGCCAACCGCATGGTGCTGAATGGCGCGCGTGCGGTGCTGCAAAAGCCTATCAGGGCAGACGAGATGCAGCAAACCCTATCGACGCTGTTGGCGAGTCGAGCCTCGCAAACTATCCAGCCTCACGAGGATATGCTGCACGGCAGGGTGGTAACGGTAGTGGGGGCGCGGGGTGGCGTGGGCCGGACTTCGGTGGCCGTGAACCTCGCGGTGAGCCTACATCAGGCCACGGGCGAGCCGGTGGCGCTGGTGGATGCGGATTTTGAGTCGCCAGCGGTGGACGTGATGCTGAACGTGTTGGGCCGGCGGACAATGGCCGAGCTCTTTGAGCGCTCGAGCAGCATCGACGCAGACTTGCTCAGGGGAGTGGTCAACCGGCATACCTCTGGCATCGACGTTCTGTTGGCCCCAGGCCCAGGAGACCCGCCCAGCAACCTGGGCACAGCGCGCGTCGAGCGGCTGTTGATGATGCTCAAGCGCCTCTTCATGTGGACCATTATCGATCTCGGGCAGCCATGGTCTGAGGCCGGGGCCGCTTTTGCCGACGGCGCTGACGCCCTGCTGTTCGTGCTGTCACCAGAGCTGGTCTCAATCCGCAATTCGCGACCCCTGCTAGAGCACATGCGATCACGGGGGTATGGCGAAGACAAGATCTGGGGCGTGCTCAATCGCGGAACGGCGCGCCACGGTATCCCGATCGTCGATATCGAGTCTCGGCTGCTGAGCATCCGCCACAGCATTCCAGACGATCCCAGCGTTTCATTGGCCAGCATCAATCGCGGGGTGCCCGTGAGCATGAGGCACCGGCATAGCGCGCTGGCCCGCTCTTATCGTCAACTGGCCAGCAAACTGGTCAACGCTTATGCCGCAGAGGACGAGAGCGCCTCAAGGACCGCCAGGCCAGCCAAGGCGCCGCGCCGGCAACGCGCTCCCAAGAGGAGCCGGTGATGAGCACGAGCCGATTCACCAGCGTGCAGGCGCACGGGAAGCCAGACTAATGGGAGGGGCCATCAGCCGCGGGGCAGCGGTGTTTGCAGCCCTGGTGGCCACGCTGACGTTGCTGCTCTTTGTGAGGCTGTGGCGCACCACGGTCACGCGAGATCCCATCGATCTACGCATTCAGCAGTATGGCGGCGATGTGGAGCCCCCTCGCGGCCGGAGCGGAAAACGAAGCCGCGGCCGTAGCCGATCGGGCGTCGCCGCTGGAGGGTCTCTGGCGCGCAAGCTGGCCCAGGCCGACATCCCAGTAACGCCGAGCGAGTACCGCCTGATGACGATGGGGGGCATGGCGGCGGGCCTCGTCTTGGGCGCGCTCGTGTGGTCTTTGCTGGTGGGGCTCGGATTGGCGCTGGTGGTGGCGGTGGGGTCAAGCATCTATTTGTCTTCGCGGTGCAAGCGCCGTATGCGGCAGATAAATGACCAATTGCCTGACGTGCTCACCCTGATGGTGAGCGGCCTGCGAGCCGGGCAGGGCATGAACCAGGCCATGCGCTTGCTGGTGGATCAGATGCCGCCGCCAGCCTCGGTCGAGTTTGCACGAGTGATCAACGCGATCGAGCTGGGGCAGCCAATGACCGACGCGCTGGAGGCCATGTCGGATCGGATCGGATCTGACGATCTGGATATGATGGTGACGGCCATCAATGTGCAGCGTGAAACAGGCGGGAACCTGGCCGAGACCCTCGACACTATCTCTGGCACAATTCGAGATCGCATTCGCCTGCAGGGAGAGATTCGCACGCTGACGGCTCAGCAACGGCTATCGGGTAACATTCTGGCCCTGCTGCCCACAGGGCTGGCCGTGGTGGTGGGGATGCTGAGCCCAAACTTTTACGCTCCCTTCCTGGAGCCAGGCCCCTATCGCATCCTGCCGATTGGCGCCTTGATCATGCAGGGCATTGGCTATTTCCTGATCCAACGCATTGTAGATATCGACATATAGCGACAGAGGGGAAGCGAGTGGCAACGCTGCAGCAATTTGCAACGCCGGGCGCTTTTGGGCTGCTGGTGGGGATGATCGTGGTCTGCACCATCTTTGCCCTGCGGCCCGGCCACAGCCGGTCAGAAAAGCGTCGGCTGGACGCTTACGCCGGCAAGCAGGAGCTAAAAGGCGTCCAGTTGTCTGGCAGCTTGACGGCGCGCACCCTGGCGCCCGCGGTGCGCCGCCTGGTGCGAGGCCTGGCGCAGGGCATGCCGCGAGAGCGAATCGAGGCCACCCGCGCCAAGCTGGTGCAGGCGGGCAGCCCGGGAGGGATCAGCGCGATCGACTTTATGGGCGCGCGCATCCTCGTGGGCATTCTATTGGGCGTGGCGATGTTTATGGTGAGCTCGCGCCTGCAGACGCTCATGTCGGGGCTGCTCATTGGCGCTTCCTCCGCAGCGCTGGGCTATCTGCTACCGGCCGTGTGGCTGGGGATGCGCATCAAAAAGCGGCGCAACGAAATCGAGCGCAAGCTGCCCGACGCGCTGGATATGTTGACCATTTCGGTGGAAGCGGGCCTGGCGTTCGAGTCGGCGATGTTGCGGGTGGCCGACCGATGGGATAACGCGCTGACCCGTGAACTACGGCAGGCGGTGTTGGAGATGCGCGTAGGGGCGCCTCGCGATGAGGCGCTACGCCGCATGGCGGCGCGGTCAGATGTCGCCGCACTGCGAACTTTTGTCGCCGTTCTGATTCAGTCGTCGCAATTGGGTGTCAGCATTGCCGAAGTGCTGCACTCGCAGGCCGCCCTCATGCGGCAAAAGAGGCGGCAGCGCATCGAGGCCATGGCCCACGAAGCCGGCATCAAGATGCTGTTCCCGCTGGTTTTTTTGGTGTTTCCGGCGCTATTCGTGTTTATTCTTGGCCCCAGCATCCCCCGCATCATAGAGGCCCTGGGCGGCGCCGGCGGGTTCTGAGCCAGAGTGGCAAGATTCAAGTACAGGCAAGAGGTTTAGTGATATTGGACCGACAAGAAGAACAGTTGATGCAGGCGCGCCAGGCTTTCCAGGAAGGGAAATGGAAGGCGGCCTTGAGCGTGCTGCACGATATTCTGCAGGATGACCCAGCCTGTGAGGAGGCCCGCGACCTCTTGGCCGAGGTCGAGTTTCGCAATCGCCTGGATAGGAAACGACCCGCCAGGGCGCGCCAGTTCATCATTCCCTGGGGGCGCATCGGGCTGGTTGTCGGAATTGCGGTGTTCCTGATATTGGCGCTGAGCCTGGGCGTGCGACTGTACCGAGAGCAGCTCATGCCCAATGTGCAGGCGGCCCAGGTCCAGAATCGCAGGCAGGCGCTGCTCAGCCAGGCGCAGGCGTACTATGTGGCCGGCAACTTTGTCATGTCGCAACAGCGCTTGACCGCGCTGCTGCAAGAAGTGCCAGACCACCAGGAAGCGCTGGACCTCGAGGCTCAGATTGAGGCGGAACTGGCGTTGGTTGCCAAGTACGAGCGCGCAGTGGCGCTACAGGCCGAGGGCGACCCGTTGAGCGCTCTGGAGCTACTGGTGCAACTCACCGTGGAAAAGCCGGGTTATCGGGACGTAGCCACACGCATCGCCAGCATTCGCAAACAGACCCAGCGCGACGATCTCTTTCGCGAGGCAGAGGTGGCGCAGCAACAGGGTGATTTGGTGCGTGCGCTGGATCTCTACCAGCAGGTGCAATATCTCGATGCGTCTTTTTCGCCCGAGCTGCTGCGTGAGAGGATCTACCAACTGCACATCGACATCGCTAACGAGCTAATGGCGCGGCAGCCCCCAGAGCCGTCGCGGCTGCCCGATGCCCAGCGCCACTTTCAGCAGGCCCTGGTGCTGCGCCCTCGCGATGCCGTCGCCGCCGCTGGCAAAGAGGTGGTGGACACCTTTCTGGAGGGCCGCGCGCGATTCGACGAGGGGCAGTGGAGCGAGGCCATTCGACCGCTGCGAAGGGTGTTCGAACTGCGCCCATCTTTCTTTCGCACAGCGGTGCTGGATATGCTCTACCAGGCGTATGTGAGTATGGGAGACGCCTACCTGAATAGCGGCGACGTGGGTATGGCCTACGCCGCGTATATGGATGCTAACGGGCTTCCGCTGAATGACACCGCCCTGGCCGAAAAGCGCATCGTGGATATCGTGCCCTTTTTGACGCCGACGCTGACGCCATCGCCCACAGCCACGCCGACGCTGACCTTGACCCCGCGGCCACCCGCCCTGCCTACAGGTGTGCCTACGCCGCGCCCGCTGAACGCCTATCACAATATGATCGTCTTTTCCAGCGATCATGAGGATCAACCGGGTTACTGGGTAGTGGCGCCCGATGGCACGCAGCGCACCTATCTGGGCAGGTCGGGCGCCACGCGCAGAGAGTTTGAGGAACTCAAGAGTCAGCAAGCCTTTTCGCCGGATGGCAAATGGCAACTGGTCGTGCAGGACGTCAACAGGGTGGCGCAGATTTTCGTCATCGACCCGCCCACGACGCAGTTTCCCAATCCGCAACCCAGGCAACTGACCAAAATGGGAGGGCTGTGCTATGACCCTGCCTGGTCGCCTGATGGCGGGCGTATTGTATTTGTCAGTCAGGCGGGGCAGAGTGATGACATCTGGGTGATGAATGCAGATGGCACGAGCGCCCGCAACCTGACCGCAAATGCCTGGCAGTGGGACAAGCATCCGTCCTGGTCGCCGGATAGCAGTCGGATTGTTTTTTGGTCGAACCGCGACGGCCGTAACCAGATCTATGTGATGGATGACCAGGGCCGGAATGCGCGCAACATCTCGAACAACGAATACAACGAATACGACCCGATCTGGGTCAGGTAGGATAGAGCAAGATGCTACGAGGACGAACCCCCGCCACTACACCACCGCGGACCATGTCGTTGGATCATGAGGACCGTACGGCCCAGATCCGCGCCACGGTCCAACGACGCCTTCTGTCCGAGGTAAGCCCCTCGGTCGAGATGATCTCACAGGCCGACATCCGCCCCATCTTGGAGCGCATCTTTGCAGAGGCCCTGGCCGAGGAGAACTTGCCTCTCAGCCGAGCCGAACGCAACGATCTGTTTCAAGACATCATGGCCGAGGTGCTGGGCTTTGGCCCCATTGAGCCACTGCTACGCGATGAGTCGGTGACCGAGATTTTGGTGAACGGACCAGATTCGGTGTTCATCGAGCGCAACGGCCTCTTGACGCGCTCTGACGTGACGTTTCGAGACAATGCCCATGTACTGCACATCATCGATCGCATTGTGGCGCCACTGGGACGCCGCGTGGACGAGAGCAGCCCCATGGTGAACGGCCGCCTGCCTGACGGCTCGCGTGTCAATATCATCATCCCACCGCTGGCCCTCAACGGGCCATGCATGTCCATTCGCAAGTTCGCGCGCAACGTGCTGTCGGTGGATGATATGTTGCGCACGCATACGCTAGAGGAGCGCATGACAACCTTCTTGGGGGCGACGGTCAAGGCGCGCCTCAATGTCGTCGTGTCAGGCGGCACGGGCACCGGCAAGACTACGTTCCTCAATGTCCTCTCGACCTTTATCCCGCCCAACGAGCGCATCATCTCCATCGAGGATGCCGCGGAGCTGAGCCTAAACCAGCCACACGTGGTGCGACTCGAGTCTCGTCCGCCCAACGTCGAAGGCCGGGGCGAGGTCGGCATCCGCCAACTGGTGATCAATGCGCTGCGCATGCGGCCTGATCGCATCATCGTGGGCGAGGTGCGCGGCGGCGAGTGCCTGGACATGCTGCAGGCCATGAATACCGGACACGATGGCTCGCTGACGACGGTGCACTCGAACGGGCCCCGCGATACCCTGGCCCGCGTCGAGACCATGGCGCTCATGTCGGGCATGGATTTGCCCCTGCGCGCGATTCGTGAACAGATCGCGTCGGCGTTCAATGTGATTGTTCATCTCGGGCGCCTGCAGGATGGCTCGCGCAAAGTCGTAAATATAGCCGAGGTGCAGGGCATGGAAGGCGACATCGTCGTCATGCAAGATATCTTTGTGTTCAAACAGACGGGCGTGGTCGGCGGGCGGGTGCAGGGGCACTTTACCGCCACCGGCGTCCGGCCGAGCTTTGTATCCAAGTTCAGTTCGCTGGGCATCGAGCTGCCCGATGACCTGTTTACGCCCACTGATCCAGGACGCGCGGCCCCACCTCGGCGAGGAGGGTTCTTCTCTGCGGGGGGCGCGGCGTGACAGCTGAGAACGACGCGCTATCCTATAGCCCGATAACGGCGGCTGAGACGTTGCTGGCGCTGGACAATGTATCGCCTGAGCAGGCGACAAGGCGCATTCCGCTGCCAACTGGCTTTATGCCGTTGGATGAGGTGATCGGCGGAGGTCTGCGTGCCGGCGAGCTGGTGGTGCTGGGCGGCCCGAGCGGCGTGGGCAAGACCATTTTCGCGCTCCAGTTGGCGCGCAATGTGGCGCGATCCGAGAGCGGCGCCCACGCGCTCTATATCTGCTATGAACATGAGCCAGACCATTTGCTCACGCGGTTGATCTGCCTGGAATCGGCCGATCTGCTGCCTGTAGAGCAAGCATTGACGATCAGACGGCTGGATGAGATGGGGCGCAATGCGAGCGGTGACCTGGGCGTCATCTCGGCGCTACGGGGCACTCGGCGCTATGAGCCGGTGATCAGCCGCGTGGCCGAATATGCCCAACGCCTGCATCTGGCGCGACCCGGGCGGCTGTCTGCGACCCTCAGCGGCGTGGAGCGCTGGACCAGTGATCTGGTGAACAGCGTGCAGGCGCCCACCTTGGTGGTGATCGATTACCTGCAAAAGATCACTACCGACGAGCGCATCGATTCAGAGGACGAGCGCATGACGGAGGTCATTCAGGGGCTCAAAGACCTGGCGCTCAACACTGGCACGCGCATTCTGGCCATCGCGGCAGCAGATCGGGTGGGGCTCAAATCACCGCGCATGCGCCTGAGCGACCTGCGTGGCAGCTCTGCCGTGCAGTATGAGGCGGATATCGGCCTGGTGGTCAATAACAAACATGCCATCGTGAGCCGGGAGCATCTGCTCAACGATCCTGTCCACGCCGAAGAGATGCGAGGCTGGCTGGTGTTGAGCATCGAAAAGAATCGCGCGGGCATGGCGGCCGTGAACCTGGAATTCAAACTCGATGCGGCGCATTTTCGATTGCACACCGCCGGAAAATACGTGCGTGAGCGTCTAGTTGATCAACACACGGTCATGGCGTGACGCACGCCTGACAACGTGACCAGAGCTTAACCTGAGGACCGGAGAGGCGAGCAGTGGGCACCATTGTGGCCGAGAATAGCATCGTCGAGGTATCGCGCATCGCGACAGCTCTGGTAGACCAGCTGCCAGACGATACCTTTGTGCTGCCCCAGCCGCAGGTGTATGGGTTGGAGCTAGACTGGCTCATCGTAGCGCCCGCCGGTCTCTACCATCTGGACGTGCGCGATTGGGAGGGCGAGGTCCGCGCTCACGGCGCTGAGCCCTGGACGGTGCTGTCGAGCGCCGGCTTCAGCCAAAAGGTCGACAGCCCCCTCAAACGCCTGGCGAGTGTCAAGGGCGCACTGAACGCCTTTTTGACGGACGAGGCCGCCGGCCAGAGCCTGCCTTTGATTGGTTTGTTGGCATTCGATGGGCCGGTGCCAGACATCGCTGGGCTGCACGCTGAGATCGCGCCAATGAGCCTCGATGACGCCATTGGCCGTATGGCTGATCCATCCGGCGCCACGCCCGGGCTCGAGACGGCCGAGGAGCGCCAGGCGCTGGCCCAGGGATTCCTGGATCGCAAACTCGCCCTGCGGCAGCGCGCCTCGCGCCCGTTTGTGCTATCAGTGGGTGGGGGGGTGCGCGCCAGGCTCAGCGCGCGCACTATCGAGCAACTGCTCAGGTTGCTCGATCGCCATCCCCGTGCCGGCGTGCGCCATCTCCTCGACGGCTCGCTGGAGCACTGGCTAGAGCAAGAAGGGGCGCACCACCTCGCCATAGTAGTACGCGAGAGCCTGGGGAGGCTGGCAGCCGACGGGCGCGCCGCTCTCGAGGCCTTTATGACTGGCTCGGGCTATGTCGGCCTGCCGAGATCCAGGGTGCGCCCAAGCCAGCTCAATATGGGCTATGTGACGCCCAACGATGGGGTCCGCAAGGCGCTCCAGGTGCAGCGCAGCCGAGGGCGAGGCTATGTGCATGGGGAGGCGGGGTCGCCTGATAGCTGGGTGCGAGTGGAGCCAACCAGATTCTCTGGCAACTGTCGCTTTACCGTTACGATCGATCCTGGCAGCCTGCCTGCGGGCCAAGACAGCAAGAGCAGCATTGTGGTGGCATCGGATGTGGGCGGTGCGACGCACACCGTTCCCCTCACCGTGTATGTGCGGCCAACGCCCACCCCGCTGGTGAGCCGTTTCATCCGCCCGGCGATGGGGCTGATGGCAGGGGCGCTGCTGGGCGGCCTGTCAGGGCTCGCTCTGGCTCGCGCGCTGGGAAATCAGGGCCTGGCGCCGGGCATGGAAGTCGTCGCGCTTTTGGGCGCCATGTTGCTGTGGGGCTTGATGGGAGCCGTCCGCGGCGCTGAACAGCCGGCAGCCTGGCCGACCCTCTACGCCCTGGGCCGGTGGACGCTGCGGGTGCTGGGCTGGGCGGCTGTCATGATCGCCATAGTGTTTAGCCTGCTGGGCCTGACGGATGCGCTGATCCCCACGGCCAGCAAGGCGACACAAGTGCTGGCCCACTGGCAGCCGATATTGGCCGGGCTGGTGGCGCTGGCGGTTGCCCCTGGCACGCTGGATGACATTGCCCAGGCACGCGCCATGAAGCAGGGAGCCACCATTGAGCTAGGGCAGCGGCTGAGGCGGCGCGCGGTGCGCGCTGCGGTGAGCATTGCGGTGGTCTTGGGGCTGGTTCTGGCCGTCTGGCAGCTGCGCCCCGTCTATGTCTCGACACGAACGTCTCCGAGCGCCGCCGGTGTAGAGGCCAGGGCTGAGGGCGTCTGGGAGGCATTTGAGGCCAAGCTGTCGTCTTACATCGACGGGCTATATGTCCGCGCCCGCGAGGAAACCAAACCGGGCCGAGTGAATCAGATCGACAAGTTGCTTGGTTGGATCGGAGTAAAGCGGTGAAGGGGAAATCCAGTCGCGGACAGAGCATCGTCGAGATGGCGCTGGTGACGCCCCTCTTGCTGCTGCTGTTGGTGGGCGTGATCGATGTTGGGCGAGCCATGGCGGTCAAGATCGCAGTGACCAACGCGTCTCGCGAGGGCGCACGGTATGGTAGCTGGTACCCGGGAGACTATGCAGGGATCGCCGATGCCTGCCAGTTCGAGCTGGAGCTGAACAACCTGGATGCGGGGACGGCTGAGGTGACCATTGTGCCCGGCCCTGGCCAATCAAAGGCTACCTCGGGCGAGGCTATCGAGGTGACCGTGACTATGAATATGAACACCTTTGTCGGCGGCCTCATCGGGGTCGACACCATCACAGTCCGCAGTGGCACACAGATGATCGTATTTGGCACCGATGACTAGCCTGAAGGAGGCGAGAACTATGGGGCGCGCAAGAGATAGGGGCCAGGCCCTGGTACAGACGGCAGTGACCGTTATCGTGCTGCTCTTGATTATTGGCCTGGCCATCGACTTTGGCATAGCGCTGTCCTTTCGGCGCGAGATGCAAAATGCAGCCGACGCTGGCGCGTTGGCGGGGGCGCATGAGCTGTGCTTTGGGGCGCGCTGGTCGGCGACCGGCACGGCCGCAGCCTACGCCATCGCCAACGGCGCGACAGATCCGGTGGCGGTCGAGATACGCAACAGCGGTGGCGCGCAGGACGCCAGCGGACACGTCGTGTGGGTGCGGGCAGAGCAGCAGGTCGATACGCTGCTGCTGGGGCTGATCGGCATCAACAACCTGCCCGTGCGAGCCACCGCAACAGCGGCCTGCGGCGTGTCCAACACCGCTTGCGGGCTATGGCCACTCACGTTCAGCGAAGAAGCGTGGAATCGCAACTGTGGCAGAGTGCTGTATGTGTGGAATGACACCAAAGACGATGGCACAGTAGACTCCACCAAGTCAATCAACTGCAGCAAGGTCAACTGCGACTTTGATAACGATGGCATCAACGATGTGGTAACGGGCGCCGGGCGTGGCTGGGTGGATTTCTCTGACACGCAAGACGCGCTCTACCCCGATGCCTGCGTCCAGAGCGGATGTGGCGCCGCAGAGATGTCGTGCCTGGTAAAGAACACGAGCAGGGAACGGACCGTGTTGCCCGCTTGCCTTCCGGGTGTGGGCGGCGTCAGGCAGAGCGTGGTCATGGATGCGCGAGCCCAGGCCGGCAGGCAGGTCAAGCTTCCGGTCTTTGAATCCACCGGTTGCACCGCCGGTCGGTCGTGCCCCAATGGGGGCGCCTACAGGATCTCGCGGTTCGGTTGCGCCGTGGTCGAGCCCCCGCTGCAATCCTGGGAGCCCACCTGCATAAAGAAGAGCGGCGTTGTGCCGTGCTATGACACCAGCAAGAGCCAGCTCCTGATGCCTGCGACCGCTCGCGATGCGCTCACTGCTGGCCTTTTCGCCGGGCTGCATCAACGCTGACATCACCCAGCTGCCCTTTCATCATCTGCGCCGCCCCATCTACCCGCTCGATCCTGAGGTGGACTGGCAACCCGCGGCCATCGTCTGGGAGCCCTGAGAGCTGCCTTGCGCGTGGTTTGACAGCCGCGCTGCCTGCGGCCACACTAGGTACGTGCGAACTATCTGACAGGAGAAAGATCACCATGCCCCTCGTATCCATTCTTAGCGAGCTTCAACGTGGCGCCCGTGAGCGCTGGGCCGTCCCTCTCTTTGACACGGCCGACATGCAGGCCACCGACGGCATGCTGGCCGCCGCCGAAGAGCGGCGCGCGCCCTGCATCATTGCCATGTATTCCGCCCAATTCGCCCGCCCCAACGCCCGCGCTCAGGCCGAGTACATCAAGGTGCGCGCGCGTGAGGCCAGCGTGCCCATCTCCTTCATGCTTGACCACGGCACCTCCATGGAAGTCTGCATGCAGGCCCTGGTGGCGGGCTGCACCGATGTGATGTACGACGGCTCCAGCCTGTCGTATGAAGAGAACGTGGCCAACACCCGCACCATTGTGATGGCCGCCCATGCCGTGGGTGTGGCGGTCGAAGCCGAGATCGGCCACGTGGGCCGGGCCACGGACTATGCCGAGATCGGCGCCTCGCGCAAGGGCTACAGCGACCCCGCGATGGTCGAGCGCTTTGTGGCCGACACCGGCATCGATATCCTGGCCATCGCCATCGGCACGGCCCACGGCGCCTATGCCAAGGGCGTCACACCGCAGATCGACGTCGATCTACTGCGCGAGATTCGCGCTCGTGTAGACCTGCCACTGGTCATGCATGGCGGCACCGGCAGCAGCGAGCAGCAATTCCGCCAAGTGGTCGCCAACGGCATCAGCAAGATCAACATCGCCACCGATCTTTTCTTGAACGCCGGGCAGGCTCTGGTGGACAGGGCTCAGGAGCCCAACCCGCGCTACTTTGACATGACCGCCGCGGCGCAGGCCGCCTTCCAGGAGCGCTGCACCTACTTCCTGGATGTGTTCGGCACGTCGGGCAAGGCAGATTCATAGCAGCAGGAGGATTTCGATGAACAAAGTCCGGCTGGGCCGCACCGGCCTGATGGTTTCGGCGCTGGGATTCGGCGGCATACCGATCCAGCGTCTCACCACCGCGGAGGCCGTCGCTGTTGTGCGCGCCTCGCTCGATGCGGGCATCAACTTGCTCGACACCGCTCACGGCTATAGCAGCAGCGAGGAGCGCATCGGCCTGGCCATCCAGGGCCGTCGCGAGGGCCTGGTCATTGCGACCAAAGCCCCGTCCACCGATCCACAACAGTTCCGCGAGCAGGTCGAGCTGTCTTTCCGCCGGTTGCAGGTGGAGCGCATCGACCTGCTCCAGTTTCATGGCGTCTCGTCGCCGGAAAAGTACGCGGCCGTGCTGGCGCCGGGCGGCCCGTTGGCCATCGCGCGTGAGCTGCAGGCCGCAGGGCGCATCGGCCACATCGGCGTCACCTCGCACAACCTGGGGGTGGCCCTGCAGATGGCCCGTGACAATCACTTTGAGACCCTGATGTTCCCGTTCAACTTTATCACGCGTGAGCCATTGGATGAGCTGATCCCCCTCTGCCGCCAGAACGACATCGGCTTTATCGCCATGAAGCCGGTGGGCGGCGGTCTGCTATGGGATATCGAGGTTGCCCTCAAATGGCTGCGGCAGACGCCCGGCATCGTGCCGCTGGTGGGCATGCAGTCGCTGGAGGAGTTGGTGCAGAACCTGGCCGCCATCCAAGGTCCCGCCGAACTGACGGCCGACGAGCTGGCGCTCATCGCGCAGCGCCGCGACGAGTTGGGCACGCGCTTTTGCCGTGCCTGTGACTATTGCCAACCCTGCCCGCAGGGCATCGCCATCTCCTCGGTGCTGCGCATCCAGAGCTTTTTCCGGCGCATGCCGGCAGACCGATTCTATAGCGCCGGCACCGCGGCGAGCATCGCCACCGCCGAGACGTGCATCGAATGCGGCGAATGCGAGTCGCGGTGCCCCTATGATCTGCCCATTCGCGAGATGCTCAAGGAGCAGACCGCCTGGTACCGCCAGATGGAGGCCACTCGATCCTAGAATCGGGAGTTGGGATCACCATGCAGACAAGACAGATCGTCTTTACAGCGCCCAACCAGAGCGAGCTACAAATCGTAGACGCGCTGCTTGCGCCTGGTCCGGGTGAGGTGGCCCTGGAACTGGCCTATACGCTCATCAGCCCGGGCACTGAGCTGGCCTGCCTGGCGGGCACGGAGCAATGGGCCCGCATGCCCTTTGTGCCGGGTTATGCCGGCGTGGGCACGGTCAGCGCGGTTGGCGCAGGCGTGACGCACTTGCGGGAGGGCGACGTCGCCTTTTCGTACACACGCCATGCCAGCCACGCTCTCAGCCGGACGGTGGCGCTGCCTGTGCCCGCAGGGCTCGATCTGCGGCAGGCCATCTTTGCCCGCATGGCCGCCGTGGCCATGACCGCGCTGCGGGTCAGCGATGCCGAGTTGGGCGACCACGTCGCCATCTATGGCCTGGGCCTGGTGGGCAACCTGGCGGCGCAGCTCTTTACCCTGGCCGGCTGCGAGGTCATCGGTATCGAGTTATCGCCCCATCGCTGCGAGCTGGCCCGCGCCTGTGGCGTGGCTCACGCCATCGATCCTGCCGCAGTGGATCCAGTCGCCTATGTGAAGGAGATCACCCACGGCCGTATGTGTGGCACGGTGGTCGAGGCTATCGGACTGTCACCGCTGGCGGTCGAGGCAGCGAAACTGGCGAGCAATCTTGGCGAAGTCATTCTGCTGGGCTCGCCGCGGGCGCCCTTTGAGACCGATGTCACTCCGCTATTGCGCGACATCCACCTGTGGGACTCGGGGTGTGTCACCTACAAGGGGGCTCACGAGTGGCGTCTCCCGACACGACATGACCCCAGCGGCCGGGTCAAGCACTCTATCGAGCGCAACTGCGAGATCATCCTGGGGCTCATCGCCAGCGGCAAGCTGCATGTCGCCACCCTGCTCAGCCATGTGATCTCTCCTGTCGCTTGTCAAGAGGCCTATCTGGGTCTGCGCGACCGCAAAGACGTGTATTTGGGTGTGCTGTTTGACTGGTCGCAGGTCTAGCACTGCCAGCCGTCGGGCCCGCATCCGGTGTACGAAACAACGGGAGGCCGATCAGGCCTCCCGTTGTGGCTCCCCAGATCATGATGCGCGGATGAGTGCCTTGATTCTCTGAGAGAGGCTGCGCGGCGGCGTCCACCCTGCCAATGTCAACTCGTCGCCTGGCTGCACGGCGCCAGCGTCGTGAGCTGCCACCTCGATCACATAGCGCACGCCGCGCTGCAGCGTGCCGATGCGCCACGGGCGCAGATCGCGATCTACCCCGACCACGTGGTTATCTCGATTCACATAGACCACGTCGATGGGCATGCGCATAAAGAAGGTGTGCACCGACGTGCACGGATAGATGAGCAGGCCCTTCTCCGGTTGCAGCGAGCGCCGGCCCATGAGGCCAACAAAGCGCGACCAGAACCCGTCGGCGACGCGCCCCTCATCTAGCAGGCGATAGGCGCCCGCTCCGCCGGTCACCGTCACGCTCTTGCGCGCCATATCGTCTCCCTCTGTCACCAGACTCCTAACATGGCCATATAGGTGACCCAGGCCCCTGCTGCCAGATAGGGGCCATAGGCCATCTTGTCTTTGCGCGTGGCCGAGCGCGTCACCAGCAGCAGAATCGCGCCGAGCCCCCCTGCCAGGATGCCCAGCACGAGGCCCCAGATCGCGGCTGGCAGGCCGAGCACTGCCCCAATGGCGATAGCCAGCTTGACATCGCCGGCCCCCAGGGCGCCGCGCCCCAGCAGGCCCAACAAACCGAACATCA
>Ga0351886_10086_pt3 | contig 43556 bp, 39 predicted proteins | sample TotcelFGM3001L14_FD_206761 | JGI IMG/M metagenome (GOLD analysis project Ga0351886, IMG submission 206761) | Enriched cells from coal bed in the Powder River Basin, Montana, United States - Total cells FGM rep3 HSBNCT.FGM.300.1.L14 ... | reverse complement strand
CAAATCGGATATTAAGAAATACGCCATTGACGGAGTGGTTTTCTTTTCAAATAGAAGCTGCAAACGCTTTTCCCTATGGCAGCTGGAACTGAAGATATTTCTTGAAAAAGAACTCCACATCCCTTCAATTCTTATCGAAGGAGATATGGCTGACCCAGGGGGCTACTCCCAGGAGCAGGCGACCACCCGAGTCGAGGCATTTTTGGAAATGATCAAGAAAAAGAAAGGGCTTAAAGGTAATCAATGAAATAACCATTCGCATTGAATCATGTTAAAGAGGTTAAAAAATGCATGTTGTTGGTATAGATGCCGGGTCAAGAGCAGTCAAGACAGTTCTTTTTGATAACAGCGGGAAAATGTTTTTTCGCGTGTCAAAGACGGGTTCTAACAGCGTCAATTCGGCTCGTGAAACATTGGAAAATATTTTAAAGGATGCCGGTCTCAATGATTCCTGGCCGAATTTTATCGTTTCAACCGGGTACGGAAGAAACTACATTGATTTCTCGAACAGGAGTGTTACAGAAATTTCATGTCATGCACAGGGCGTCAGACATATTATTCCTGAGGCGCGCACAATCATAGACATTGGCGGTCAGGACAGTAAAGTCATTTACCTGGATGAGGATGGAAACCTCCAGGACTTTTTGATGAATGACAAGTGCGCAGCCGGCACAGGACGTTTTCTCGAGGTCATAGCCGAGGCTTTAGGCATCAGTCTTGAAAAGATGAGCGAGGAGTCTCTCAAATCAAGAAATGAAGTTACCATCAGCAGTACCTGCACTGTTTTCGCAGAATCCGAAGTGATTTCACATGTCGCCAGAGGACAGGCTCTAGAGGATATCGTTGCCGGTATAAACCGGTCCATTGTTCGTAGAATTCTGGGCATGGCTCAGAGAAGAACCATTATACCTCCTTTGGTTGTTACGGGTGGTGTCGCAAAAAACAGAGGCGTGATTCAGATGATCCAGGATGAGCTTGGATTCTCTGTAACGATTCCTGAGGAACCACAGATAACCGGAGCGATGGGGGCGGCCCTCATTGCTCTTGTTGAAGCTCAAGGTACTTAAACTTATAACATATTCATTCAGCAGATATCTGTTCAAACACATTCTAATTCATCGTCATGGTAAAAATTTATCAGCGGTCAATTATATCTCAATGGTATTTCTCAATGGGTTGTGCAGACATCTGATGGCCTTCTTCTTAAAAGCGTATGAAAGTCGTGCATTAGCCATTATGGATATCATTTGAATAAAAAATATGGGGGAAATAATGATGAATTTGATGAAGGCGGCATTTTTTGTCGGACCCAACCAGCCTTTAGTAATAGAGAAGGTACCCGTCCCTGAAATTGGGCCGGAAGATATTCTTGTGGAAGTGAAGGCATGCGGGATATGCGGTTCCGATATTCATTATATCAAGGGCGAGACAACTCCGGGTAAAACTCCCATCATATTGGGTCACGAGGGAACGGGTCTTATTTCGAAAGTTGGGTCAGGTATTAAGGATTGGAAGGAAGGTGATCGCGTTGTCATCGATTGTGTAACCAGTTGCGGCACCTGTCTAAATTGTCAGCGGGGACGTGATTCAATATGCTTAAACCGGAAGCTGACTGGTATCCATATTGACGGCGCATTGGCCCAATATATCAAAGTGAAGCCTCGAAATCTGATATTGCTGCCGGAAGAGATATCCTTTGAGCAAGGTGCGTTAGCCACCGATGCCGTTGCGACCCCCTATCATGCGCTGAAAAGCAGGGCCTGTCTCAAAGTGGCAGAATCAATCGCCATTTATGGTCTGGGTGGCCTGGGGATACATGCGGTGAAACTGGCAAGAACAATGGGAGCGGCTCTGATTATCGGTGTTGACGTATCTGAACCGGCATTGGAGCGAGCCAAGAAGGAAGGGGCAGATATGGTCATCAACCCACGAAAAGATGATCCTGTCAAATTCATAAGGGAAAAAACCCGCAATATGGGCGTGGAAGTCGCACTGGAATGTATCGGAAGGGAACAGACGGTTTTATGGGCGGCCGAATCAGTAGTAGTTGGTGGCCGGGTAGTTGTGGTTGGTTTAGGACCAGAACGGCTGCATGTGATGAGCTTGACCGAATTTGTCAGGAAAGAAATCAATATCATGGGATCATCCGCCTTTGAGATAAAAGAAATTGAGGAAATTCTCGAACTCATGAGAACCGGAAGGCTGGATTTGAGCTCATCTATTTCGCGTACGATTGATTTGGAGAATGTGAACGAGGCAATGAACGATATGATCAAAAAACCCGGAGAGGTTATTCGTATCATGGTAAACCGATTTTAGAAAAGCATCAGGGATGACCGTGGACCGGCATTTGAATCTTTTCCGAAACCCTGACCGGCAAGCCACGCGACCGGCGCTTTTAACTTTAGGCTCTGTACCCAGTATCTTTACGACGCCATCAAGGATAACCCTGTTCGATACAAGGATTATTGCTGAAATATCCGAAATTAAAGGAGATAAAAGATGATTCAAGAAATGTTCGATATCAAGGGCCAGGTGGCTCTGATAACTGGCGGGAATTCTGGAATAGGGCTGTCAATCACTGAAACACTGATAAAAGCGGGCGCCAGAATCGCTATCATGAATCGGAATGCATCATCAGGAAAGGCGATCGTTGACCAACTGTCCAGCCAAGGTGGTGAGGCCATATCCTTGCCTGGAGATATAACAAATCCGGAAGAGGTAAAAGTCGCTGTTGAAGCCACCATAACTCATTACGGAAATATTGATATTCTTGTCAACAGTGCCGGTATCAATATCCGGAAAAAGGCTGTCGATTTTGAGCTTTCTGAATGGAAGAAAATTCTGGACATTAATCTCACAGGCACTTTCTTGGTTTGCCAGGAAGTCGGGCGTCATATGATTAATCGTCGCAAGGGGAGGATAATCAATATTTCATCGGTCGCTGCCGCCATTCCACTCCCAGACCGGGCGCCGTACTGTGCCAGCAAAGCCGGAGTAACTCAACTGACCAAGGCCCTTGCACTTGAATGGGCTCCTTATGGTATAAACATCAATGCTGTTGGACCTGGATTTATTAATACCCCACTTATTGCAGAATTGATGAAGGACCCATCTTTTCAAAAAAAAATTGAAGATACGGTGCCGTTGAAACGAGTTGGTGAAACCGCAGATCTCCAGGGTATTGTTCTGACGCTTTGTTCCAAGGCTGGCGAGTATATCACCGGACAAACGATATATATCGATGGGGGGTTGTCGCTTTAAACCCAAAATGATGAGTTTTGATGAACTCGATAAAATCAATTACTGTACGGCTTAGAAAAAAGCCTGCAGGCAAGACGCGCAACATCTGTGGAAGGGAGATTCGTTATCGTAAGCAGTGGCAAGGCTTGAAACGCAACGCCGCAGGCGAAAATTTTTTGAAACCATCAGCTTTATTCCAGTTGTTAAAACCTTGCCCTCAGGGCAAGGTCAGAGTTCATAGGCTTTGCCGTCTGAACGACTCAGTGATACAGCAAGGCTGAGTAGTTTTACAGCAACAAATCAAAGACTACCAAAGAGTTGATTCAGGGGGAATGACAACGAACGTTTTTGCACTGCTGATGTCAAATCATATGGATGCGAAAATACCGATTTCAAATATTGCGTATTGAACCCGGTTTTGGAGTATCCTACTGAATACACTCATTTTCGAAATATCATCATACCGAAGGTTGTGGAATGGATGTTCAAGATTCAATTGGATCGTGTACATCCTACCCTTGACCCTTATAGGGTCAAGGCAGTGTATCCCCTTCCAGGGGTTACCAATACCGGCCCCTCCGGGGTCGGATTTTTATTTAATATTTACAAATCAATAAAAGGAGGGGTGAATGAAAAATGATTTCAAATGAATTTTGTAGATTATGCTGACTTTATCACAACACGGTTAAGCTAACCCATTACAGATAAGGATGGAAAAAATGAAAAAGCTGTCTATAAATTTGGTCTCCCTTATAGGGATAATGCTCCTTTTTGTCGGTTCCTCATTCGCTGCAAATTCGGAAATCGTATTTGGCTGCCTGTATGATATTACAGGCACATACGCGGCAATGTCGAAGATGGAAAAAGAAGCCGCTGACATGGCGGTCGCTAAAATTAATTCAGACGGTGGATTATTGGGAAAGAAAGTTAAGGTAATCTACGAAGATGGTGAGACAAAACCGGAGGTCGCCACTCGGAAAGCGGAAAGATTGATTCTGCAGGAGAATGTCGATTTTTTGATCGCGCCAGTCGTTTCAAGCTCCACCCTGAACATCATGGAAATTGCAAAAAAGTACAACAAAATCCTGGCCGTTAGTATATCTCAGTCCACAAAGATTACGACGACAAACAAGAATAAGCAGACATTCCGTTTCTGCGCGAATCCGAACATAACGGCAGATGCCCTGTGTAAATATATGGTCACCAATAAAGGACCAAATATATATATGTTGACTGTCGATTACGCATGGGGCCGATCGACTTCCGAAGTCTATAATGAATCTCTCAAGTCCTTGAAAGCAAATATGCTCGGAGAAACGTTTTTTCCGTTGGGAACAAAGGATTTCGCCTCTTATTTTGGAAAAATAAAAAACGCGAAACCGGATGTTTTGTTTATAACCGCTGCAGGCAATGACAGCATTTCGGCAGTGACACAGGCTGATCAATATGGATTGAAGCAACTCACCCAGATCAGTGGTGACGGGTCGCTTGTCGCTGCGGATGTACTGGGTGCAATGGGAAAGGCTGCAAATGGAATTATTACTGCCGATTATTATACATCAGCGCTTGATACGCCCGAAAACATTGCGTGGGTGGCGGAATATCAAAAGCTTTACGGTGAGAAACCCAGCAAATTTTCTGTAAGTACATATGAAGCGGTTATGTGGATTGCTCAGGCGGTTAAGAAGGCAGGATCAACAGATACTGATAAAGTCATTTCTGCCCTGGAAGGATCAACCTATCATGGTCCTCAGGGTAAGAAAATAATGGACCCGGATTCTCACCAGACGTCTCTGGACGTGTATATGCTGGTCGCAGAAGACGGGGAGTTGAAACCGTTGAAGAATTAGAATTGATGCGGCCGTAAAGTTCTAAGTGGGACGGCTTGGTAAAAATGCTTAGGCAAGGACGCGCAAATCCTGATGACTGCGGCGTATGTATATTACGCCGCAAGCAATGGCTATGGATGCAGCGCAACGTACATCCTGGCTATTTACGAAGCCGTTAGAATTGATGAACTATCTTTAAAGTCAATATACGGACAGATTTTTCTTCTTTGCTGGTGATGCTTTGAAGCCATGATGGAAAAGTCAGGAATCGGATGTAAAGTACTTGGCACTGGTTCCGTACAGCCTGATTCATGGAAATTCTCCAGAAAACTGATGCTCATTATGACACATCTACAATGAAAAACCACGAAGTGCACGAAGAAAAAATTAAAACGAAACAGATGGTTCTCCGTTCGGACATTCTATATGATGAATTTTGCGAAGCGAAATGACTAATAAGTGATCGTACGGATATATATCAGTATACCAGACATACAGGCGACCCTTCTATCAATAAATGGAAAAAGTTTTGTCGCTATCTGTGTAGATGGAAGTTTTAACGATTTTTGCCTTGGTACAAAACTTCATCCGACTTGTCGATAGGGACGAGTACCATTCGACAGCTTTCTTCTTTGATTGATCTGGCTGTATGATCATATGGCTTCGGCTGTTTTCAGGTGTTTTATAATCGTAGAAAATCAGCTATTTTGATACCTTATTTTAAAAAAGGGTGACTTGTATGGAATTGATAACCATTCTACTCCCTCAGTTATTGCACGGACTGGTATGGGGTATGGCCATCGCACTTATTGCTCTTGGACTCACCATTGTTTTCGGAATGCTGGATGTTGTAAACTTTGCGCATGGTGAATTATACATGCTTGGCGCTTACTTTGGGTATGTAATAATACAGGTCAGCCATAATTTCTGGCTGGCCCTATGCATCTCCGTTGTGGGAATGGGTTGTATCGGTATCATCATTGAGGTTGTTCTTTTTCGACCACTTTACGGCAGGGATTCATCATTTCATCTTCTACTGACTTTCGGACTGGGTATTATTTTCAGAGAAATTGCTCGCCTTGTATGGGGTGGAAACACGTTAAGAGTGGACATGCCAATTTCAGCAACAGTCAATTTTATGGATATGACTTATCCAGTTTATCGGCTATTCATATTGGGAATATCAATTCTGTTTATAGGGGGGATAATCTATATTTTCAACAAAACAGAGATCGGATCCACTATCAAGGCCGCTGCTTATGATCGCCAGATGGCCAGTTCTCTAGGTATAGATGTTCGAAAGCTTTACACGATTGTTTTCTGTGGGGGAGCTGCCCTGGCGGCGTTGTCCGGTGTTCTGATGAGTCCCATTTACTTTGTATATCCGACTATGGGAATAGATGCCATCCTAAGAGCATTCATTGTCGTTATCGTTGGAGGAATGGGTAGCGTATTTGGTGCGGTGGCGGCATCAATTATAATTGCTGAGGTTGAATCGCTGCTCTCCCTGATCATATCTCCCACTATGGCCGAGACGATGGTTTTTGGTGTGCTTATTGCAAGCATGATTTTAAAGCCAGATGGCCTTTTCAGTAAAACAGGAAAAAGAGAAGGATGAAAAAGGAAGAGGCTTAACATGAATCAGAAATTGGCATACGTTTTGATCATACATCTAATTTTATTAATCTGTGCCTGTTTAATGCCTGCTATTCTTTCAAAATATTATTTAATGATTGCGATAGAAGCAATCATTTTCGCGGTATTTGCCATGAGTCTCGACCTCATTATGGGGTATGCGGGCATAGTTTCTTTTGGTCATGCCGCTTTCTTCGGGCTGGGGGGGTACGCATTAGGAATGACGATCAATGTCATTCCCTCAATCTGGATCGGTCTAATTGTTGCAGCCTTCATCGCAGGCGGAATTGCTTTTTTCATCGGAGTTGTTTCGATAAAAACTCGAGGTATTTATTTTGCCATTTTAACCCTGTTGTTTGGAGAATTGATTTACAGAATCGTTTTTAATACGCCTGCACTCGGAGGATCGGACGGATTGGTGGGCTTGCCTATCCCTGAATTGCATTTTCTTTTTTTCAAGTTGAACATGTCGAAAACATCCAATTTCTATTATGTAATCGTTGCATTTGCTTATATATGTTATCTGGTTTCTTGGAAGATCGTCGAATCGCCTTATGGCAGGGTTCTGAAGGCGATTAAAGACAATGAAAGTCGAATTCCGTTTATTGGCTTTAATCCAAAATATTATCGAATCACAGCATTTGTCATTTCTGGAGTCATGGCTGGGTTAAGCGGAGCCTTTTTTTCTCTTTTCAAAACCTTTGCTGATGTCAGTCAGTTGCATTTTCTTTTATCAGGAAAGGTAATTATCATGAATCTCTTAGGCGGTATAGGTACGCTTATAGGTCCTATGGTCGGCGCTATATTTCTAACGGTATATGAGACAATTGCATCAACATGGTTTGAATCCTATCATTTGCTTACAGGCGCCATATTTATTTTTGTAGTTATTTTCATGCCCAGAGGTATTTTAGGCCTTTTTATCCAGGAGAAAAAAAGGAGCGAGAAATGATTTTGGAATTAAAGGGGGTGACAAAAAAATTTGGTAAAATATTGGTTATCAATAATTTCTCCTTTGATGTGGCAAAAGGTCAGGTCAAGTCCGTAATCGGACCGAATGGTGCCGGAAAAACAACGCTTTTTAATATTATAAGCGGTGCCTATAGCCCCGATAGTGGAAAAATCATATTTAACGGAAACGTGATCAACGGATTGTTGCCGAATAAGCTATGCCGTCTGGGTTTGTCAAGATCATTTCAAATAACGAATATATTTCAAAAAATGACAGTTTTTGAAAATATTCGAATTGCTTTACAGGGTTGTTTGAGAACCAAAAATGTTTTTCAATGGGACCAAAAAACCAGACTCCTTGAAGATAAAGCGCAGGATATGCTTGAACTAATAGGTATTTGGGATAAGCAGAAGGAGTTTGCCGGGAATCTGTCTCACGGTGACCAGCGTCATCTGGAAATTGGTATCGCACTTGCATCTAATCCTTCTCTTCTCTTGCTTGATGAGCCGACAGCCGGAATGAATATTCGGGAAAGTCTTGAGACCATAAAGCTCATAAATAAGTTTCGAGAAAAGGTTACTATGCTCATCATAGAACATGATATGAAATTGGTTCTGGAAGTCTCGGACGAAATAGCTGTGTTGCAAAATGGCGAGTTGCTATGTGAAGGGCCCCCTGAGACCATAAGGAAAGATAAAAGAGTTCAGGATGCTTACCTGGGGGAGGAATTATAATGTTAGAAGTGGAAGGAATTAATACTTATATCGGACTCAGCCATATTCTCCATGATGTTACTCTTTTGGTTGAAAGAGGTGAAATTGTATGTTTGATTGGGAGAAACGGCGTCGGTAAATCCACAACCCTGAAATCGATCATGGGGATAACCCCGCCGAAAAGGGGGAAGATCAGTTTTGAAGGGAAAGATCTATTGGGATATGCAACCCATGAAATCGCAAGAGAAGGAATCAGTTACATACCTGAAGACAGAAGAATTTTCCCAATGCTTACTGTAGAGCAGAACCTTCTTTTGGGTACCCGGAACGGTAGGCATATGACAGGTGAAAAAAAGAAGACCAATCTTAGTAGAGTTTATAGCTATTTCCCAGCATTACATAACAAGAAAAAACAGTTAGGTGGTTTTTTGTCTGGCGGAGAACAGCAGATGCTGACAATCGCCAGAGGACTGATGGGAAGCCCAAAACTCATGCTCCTTGACGAACCCTGTGAAGGACTTGCACCGATCATTGTTAAATGCTTGGTCGAAATTATTAACGTACTTTCTAAACAAGAAAATCTGACTATCCTTCTGGTGGAACAGAACGCACGTGTTGCGCTGAATCTGGCAGACAGAGGCTATGTTTTGGAAAAAGGAGTCGTTACCTTTTCCGGAGCATGTGAAATAATGAAAGATAGTGAAGAGGTTAAAAATTGTTGCTCCATTTGAAAAAAGAACATCATGAATCGTAAAGACGATCGCCAAATTTTCTATGGATGGAAAATCGTCATTGTTTCATTGGCTCTTACGACGACGAGCTTTGGCGTCCTTTATTCGTTTGGCATCTTTTTTAAAAATTGGATGAGTGAATGGGGATGTAGTCGGGCGTTTTTGTCCGGTGTATTTTCCATAGCTTTTGTTGTTTATGGAATTGCCTCATTTTTTATGGGGAATTTAACCGACCGTTTCGGACCTCGTAAAACGATTGCCGGTGGCGGGCTCATCATGGGGATGGGAGCCTTATTCACTGCATTCATTTCCTGCGCGTGGCTGCTTTATCTGACATTTGGACTGATGATTGGCATCGGAGTTGGAACCAGCTATTCACCAACCGCGGCAACAGTTTCACGCTGGTTTGTGAAAAAAAAAGGGATGGCCATCGGTATTGTGGTGGCCGGGCTTGGAGCCGGGCCTCTATTATACTCTCCTCTGGCGCGATTGCTGGTAGCCTCCACTGATTGGCGGACTACCTTCATCTGTTTCGGTATCATTATCTGGATTGTTTTTTTTACCGCCGCTTGGATGATCAGAAGAGAGCCGTCTGATATGGGGCTTGAGCCTTATGGCGTGAATAAATTTCAATCTCGAAGGCATTTGAGTGAAATAAAGGTGGAAGCCGGCAATCATGCGATAATGCCAAACGGTATGAATACGCTCAGTGCGCTCAGAAAACCCTATTTCTGGATGCTGTTTTTTGTTCACTGTACATGGGTTCTGGGTATGGTCATGCCCATGGTGCATATTGTTCCGTATGCAACGGATATCGGCATTCAGCCGGGCAAGGCCGCGGTAATGCTGGGCCTGATAGGTGGTGTGAGTATATTGGGAAGATTGGTTCTTGGGGGAATAGGTGAATGGATAGAAACCCGAAAAATGTTATTGCTGCTGCTTATTTTCCAAAGTATGAGCATGGTATGGCTTTCAGAAAGCAACCGCCCCTGGATGATCTGGACGTTTGTTGTTTCGTTCGGTTTCAGCTATGGGGGAATCGCATCCCTTTTCCCGATCATCACCATACAATTTTTCGGAGTTCTGGCAATGGGATCTATCTTTGGATTGATTTTACTGGGGGCGACAATCGGCGGCGTAACAGGACCATTTCTGGCCGGGCTTATTTTTGACTATACTAATGAATATTATTTGGGTTTTATCACCGGAGCCGGATCCATGGCCATCGGTGCTGTAATCACATGCTATCTGCCATCAATTAATATCGACTCACAGATATCTTCTTGATTATTGAATGTTTTGTAAAAAACCGGGACGCTGCGTTGCATTGCATTCCTCAACGGATCGTCTTTCGGGATTCAAGGCAGAGGACGCGCAATCCCCATCTTGACTTTGGGGAGGATCTTGGATCAAAATAACCGCCTGCGTCTATATGTTCAAGACGGACTGGGCAGATCAGAAAAAAATTTGTATCTGCGGCAAGTGTCAGCATATCGAGCCTTTTTTCAGGACAGATGTTGTGGACAACTGAAAACGAAAACTATGGAAGGGGGATTGAATGAAAATATTGGTCGCATATGACGGCTCAGATTCCGGAAAAGAAGCTCTTCTTATCGCCAGTAACTATGCCAAAAAATTAAATAGCACCGTAATTGTGGTAACTTCGTTCAATACGGGCAATATGAAAAACCAGGATGAAATCATACATGCTGAGAGTAATTTGAAATATGCTAAATCCATCTTGGAAAAAGATAAAATACCATGTGTCACGCAGATGTTGATCAGGGGCCTTTCACCAGGGGAGGATATTGTAAATTTTGCTAAAGAAGAGAATGTGGAACTCATCGTTATCGGGCTTAAAAAACAATCCAAAGTCGGTAAATTGCTGATGGGATCGGTCGCTCAGTATGTCATCCTGGAGTCACGATGTCCGGTTCTTTCCGTCAATCCGACGAAAATGGTTTGAGTTGGCCCATCAGGTGGACCGAAAACCGGCCGTGATCAGTTTGAGTCGCTGCTTCCAGTTGGCTGTGCAGCCCTTTTTCGGTTGGGGCTGACACGGATCGCCCTTCGGCTCCGCTTATACTGACTCTGACTTTGCTGTGATACCCAATTCCTTGAAAAGTCTGGAGAAGTTCGAACCGGGCATACCCAATAACTGGGCGGCCATCAACTTTTTACCTTCGGAAACTTTTAATGCCTGAATCACTAATTCTTTCTTATATCCCCTAATTGCCTCTCTCAGCGGTTTGATAGGCAACTCACTGTCTGCCTGGCCTAAAATTTCTTTGGGCAAATCATATTTGTTTATTATGCCGTCTCTTGCAATAATTATGAGCCTCTCGATTACATTTTCGAGTTCTCTGACATTTCCCGGCCAGGAATACTTTATCAGAATATCCAAGACTTCCTGATCAATTCTGATCATTTTATTATTCATATAATCATGCTTTTTTATAAAATGTGTGACGAGGTCCTGAATATCCTCTTTTCGTTCCCGCAGGGGGGGCAAAAGAATTGGAAATACGTTGATTCGATAAAACAGATCGGAGCGAAATAGATTATTTTTTACTCTTTCCTGAAGATTTCTGTTTGTCGCTGTGATGACACGCACATCCAGAGAGATTAACGTTTTTGACCCCAGTCGCCGAATCTCTTTTTCCTGTAATACTCTCAGCAGCTTGGTCTGGGTTGCCAGAGACATCTCTCCGATTTCATCCAGGAATATTGTCCCTCCCTGGGCAAGCTCGAACATTCCGATACGCCTTTGATGAGCACCCGTGAAAACGCCTTTTTCATGACCGAAGAGTTCTCCCTCAATCAATTCTTCCGGAATAGCCGAACAGTTTATCGTTATCAATGGTTCGTCTTTCCTCGAACTTAATTCATGAATCGCACGTGCAATCAGCTCTTTCCCAGTTCCTGTTTCTCCATGAATAAAGACGCTTGACGGTGTTTGGGCGACAATTTGGACCAGATCCATGATTTTTTGCATGGATGAACTTTTTCCAACAATAAAATCCATTTTCTCTTTGGCCTTCAGATAGATATTTTCCTCTTTAATTTTTCTGGAGAGGGTGGTGATCTGATCTTTTTCATCTTTAATCGTCTGGAAAATGATTGCGTTCTCCAATGCCTTAGAGATCTGTTGCCCGAACAAAAGAAAAAAACTGTTGAGATCCTCTTTGAAAAAATCTTTTTTATCAGAATATATTTTTATTATGGCATTCAGAGTTTCCTTTGTTGCAACCGGAACGACGAGACAGGATTTGAGGTTCTTTTTAATGTAGTAATCCCGACAGCTTTTAATCATCAAGGAGGAAGCCAGGTCCTTAATAAAAAAAGGATTGCCGGAAGATAAATCCATCTCAAAACCTTCGTGACCGGTAGGATTATGCGGCAGCTTGCTGTAAGCAACATCCAGACCTGTTGCGAATGCAACCGAATAGCCTTCCTTGCCATGTGCCCATATTGAAAATATTTTGTAGCCCATGCTTTCTAGCATAAGACCAACCTTATTCAAAACGGCCTCTTTTTCAAGACTTTCGTTGAGTAGCTTGGACATCTTATGAAGCGTTGAAAGCTGCTCCATCCTTTTAGATAGTTGTTGGTTGGCTTCGATAAGTTCGGAAGTTTTTTCGATAACAGTCTGCTCAAGAATCTGATTGAATGCCTCCTTCTCCTGGTACAACTTTGCGTTTTCAATTGCCAGGCTGATATGGCTTGCAAAAAGGTTCAGAGTTTCAATTTCTTCGGAAGTGATTGGTGCATTGGAGTAACGTTTATCGCCGGTAATAACGCCCAGAACCTTTTCTCGACCTATCAATGGCACTGCGCAATATTCCCGGGTATCCAAGATCTTCAAAAGCTTGGGGCTGACTCGTGTATCGTTCAGGGCATCCGGAATATAAATTGTTTTTCCAGTTTTAACTGAGAGAAGCTCAACGGAAATCTCATCCATTCGAAATCCAACCTTTTTTTTTATAATTGAAGCTCGCTCTCTTTTGATTCTGTCAATCCAAGCAACACATCGCAGAAAGTCATTTTCCAGAAAATATATCAGGCATCTTTCAAAATTTATCGCCACAACTGCCTTTTCCACCAGAATTTGAAGCAACCGGTTAATATTCATAGTCGAATGGATTTCTTTATTCATCTCGGCCAATACTTTAAACTCTTCATATTTCTTTTCTTTTCGGTTATTTAATATATGCTTTGATGTCATTTTCAGGCCTTGCATGATTAAGTAAAAAGGAATTTAGATTAATTGTATCAATTTAGCTCTTTGAAAAGTCAGATACCTTCGGCAAAGTCGGAGGTATCACTGGGAATGTAAAATGTACCAAAAACGGGAATCGAAAATGTTCCATCTCTAAGGAACTGGAAATTAATTAATCATCGGTTTTTGGTTGGATAGATGGAATAATTCCACTCTCCATGAAAGTCGTTTTTCTCCAAGGTCAGAGTTTTCATTTCGAGATCTGAAAACGTTATTCCAGTAAGATATTCATTTGAATCTAATGCAGCTTGGATATTCAAACCGGATTCGGTTGTGGTATTCGCTATCAAATTTACCATTACTTCATGGCTTGTAAGAGGGCGTCCTCTCCAGTTCTTTGAAATATGAGAAAACATTCGATGCTCAATTTTATTCCATTTACTTGTCCCGGGTGGGAAATGGCACACCGTTACAGCTATTTGCGTTTCATCAACAAAACGTTGCAGCTCATATTTCCACAAGAGATTTCGAGAACTGTTACTCCCTCCGCCATCGGCGGTAATTAAGAGTTTTTCAGCCTGAGGATATACATGCTGTCCCATCTGGCGCCACCACTGACGGATAGTATTTACAGCAAATTCCGACGTGTCATGATCTGTTCCAACACTAACCCATCCGTGATTTTTTGTAATGTCGAAAACTCCGTACGGAATTCCTTTGCCATCCGCCATGCTTGGAAAATCATAGGTTTCCACCTCCTCTGGTTTTCCTTTTGGCTGATATTCAACTCCGCCATTTGCAAATCGCCCTATCAACTCTTTCTTTTTGGCGTCAACAGAAATTACGGGTTGACAACTGGATTGGAAATCCTTTACCTGGCGGTAAATGAATTCAAATTGAGCATTTCGATCAGGATGTGATACTCCTTCCATCCTTTTCCGTGTACCTTGCAGGCTATAATTCAATTCTGATAGCAATTGTCCAACTTTGGCATGACTGACAATATGCCCCATTTCTGACAACTCTTTAGCCAATCGGCGTGTACTTTTACATGTCCATCGGAGTGGAGACATTGGATCTCCTCTTGTTGTTGGTTCAACCAAAAAATCAAGTGCCGCCAATAACGCCCTGTCTTGCTCGATAATAGGTTTTCTCCCAGCGCCTTTGTTTCTTATTCTGCGGACCTCATTTTCTTTTTGAATTTTTGAAGATCGTGCAATTTCGGATTGGCCTATTCTGATGGTGCTTTCGGCAATACCAGTAGCCTTAGACACAGCTCGTGATCCTCCATGCCCTAATGAATTAGCTTCAGTAGCTGCCCAAAAGCGACGGGCTTTTTCGTCAAGTTCAGACTTGAGGGATTCAAATTTTACTTTTATTGCATGGACTATGCTTGGTGAAATCATTCATCGAGCATAGCAAATATAAATAGCTAAAGCAATTTATATATCGATGATTAATTAATTTCCAGTTCTTAAGCTGAATGTCATGTTAAAATCCTCTGAGGGATGGATTATCATGAAAACAATGGAGGAGCAAATGGACATTTTAAAATTACGTCGACAAGGGTTTTCATTTCGAGTAATTGCCAATAAATTGGGCATTGACCGAGACACGGTGAAAAATTATCTACAGGAGAATCATCCGCCGGCTGAACGACGAAGGAAAAGTCACAAGGAATCGATTCAATCTCCTTTTAAGCAAACCATTGAAGATTACTTTCATCAGGATAATTACCGGTCCACATGGCTATACAACCAGATTAAGAACAAGATGATGCGGGGACATGCTTTTAATGTTTGACTTTTATGGGACGTTGATGACAATAAGGACAATATGAGATATCTGCTTTTAAACAATTGAATAAAGGTGAGTATATGCCGAGAGCAGCGCGTTTGGATTCACCGGGAACATTGCATCATTTGATTATCCGGGGGATAGAGAAACGACAAATTGTTGATGACGATAAAGACCGGGAGATATTCGTTGAAAAGCTTGGCCAGCTTTCCACGGATCTTGAAACCCCGATATATGCCTGGGCGTTGATGACAAATCACGCGCATATTTTGATGCGGAGCGGTCCTGGAGGTCTACCTGCCTTTATGCGAAAGCTATTGACCGGTTATGCGATAGCTTACAATCATCGCCATTGCCGGAATGGGCATCTTTTCCAAAATCGGTATAAATCGATTGTGTGCGAGGAAGACTCATATTTCAAGGAATTGGTTCGTTATATCCATTTAAATCCGCTTCGAGCGGGACTTGTGGACACAACTGCGAAGCTGGATTGGTATCGTTGGAGCGGGCATTCTGTTTTGATGGGGAAGCGGGAAAATTCATGGCAGGCATGGGAATATGTTCTTGGGTGGTTTGGCACCGCAAAGAAAGAGGCCAGGAAAGAATATCGACAGTTTGTCATCAAGGGGATTGGATTGGGGAACCAGCCGCATTTGGTAGGTGGTGGATTGATCCGATCCGCCGGGGGGTGGTCCGAGGTAAAAGCACTCAGGCGGATTGGGGATCGACAGGCTTCCGATGAGCGGATACTTGGAAATGGTAAATTTGTAGAGGAAATAACGAGGCAGGTGGATCTTGATCGGAAATATCGACTATTATCGACGGACAGGCTAAATAACGCTTGTCAATTGATAGGAGCATTGTGCAAAGAGAGAGGTATCTCAGTTGAAGCTTTGAAAAACGGAAGCCGTTTACGACTTGCATCCAAAATTCGTTCGGAGATATCTGATATTTTAATACAAGAGCACGGGTTGACGTTTTCTGAGAGCGCCAGGCTATTGGGTGTATCTGCTTCAGCGGTAGCCAAGATGATATTGCGGAAGGGGATAAAGAGGTGATGCCGGCAACGGAATTATTTGTGTCCATGTTGTCAACAGCGTCCCCAAATCAATGGTCGCACCAGCGTGAAGGAGGGTGAAATCAAAATGATGGATGAAAATATCGCCAATTTTTTATTCGAAGCGCGATTTTTAAAGCACATTCCCCGATCCGGATTCGCTTTTCTGGGAGCAGGGAAAGAATCCGTTGCCGAACATTCTTTCAGCACATCCATTGTTGCCTATGTAATGGCATCCCTGTCACCGGATATTAACCCGTTGAAACTCATTACCATGTGTCTGATGCATGACCTGCCGGAAGCCCGAACCGGCGATTTGAACAGCGTTCAGAAATGTTATGACCATGCCGATGAAACAGCCGGTATTCAGGATATGGTTCGTGATCTGGTTTTTGGTGAATCCATTTTCGCATTGCTTCAGGAATTCAATGAGGGGATCAGCCTGGAGGCCAGGCTGGCCCGGGATGCGGATCAGATTGCCCTGATTCTGGAATTGAAATATCTGTCGGACAAGGGCTTCGATAAAGCACAAGCCTGGATACCCCCAGTGATGGACCGATTAAAAACCAGTGACGGGAAACGGATTGCAGAACAGATTCTAAAGGCCAATTGCGATTCATGGTGGCTGAACAAATTTATTGACACTGAAAAATAAAATTAATAAGTACATCATTTGGCATTTAATCAGGGTATCGTCTGATGCCGTCAGATATAGGCGTCAAAATGAACAGAAACGGTTCATCCGAATCATTGTATTGGACTGTTTGAATATTAACCTGGCACGATTTTGGTGCCATCAACCATTCGGAGGCAATCATGAACTGGCTGGTGAAATCCTTGGGATCATCGATCGGGAAAAAATTACTGATGGCGCTGACCGGGCTCAGCTTCTGCGGATTTCTGGTCGGGCATCTGGCCGGCAATCTATTCATTTACGGAGGACGGGATTCATTCAATTCCTATGCCGAGCATCTACATTCATTGGGTCCGCTATTGATTCTTTTTGAAATGGGTCTGATAACATTCGCCATCATTCATGTTGTCACAGGACTTTTTCTGTTTTATCAAAACTGGTCGGCCCGTCCGGCCCGGTATCTGGTCAATAAATCCGCGGGAGGCAGAACCATCGGCTCCGCCACCATGCCATACACCGGCGTAATCCTGTTGATGTTTGTCATTTTTCACCTGTTTCATTTTACGTTTGTCGATAAAACCCATCAGACCATTTTCGATATCGTTTCGATATCCTTTCAAAATCCGATTTATGTTGTCCTGTATATCGCGGTCATGGTCGTCGCAGCCATTCATGTCAGCCATGGCTTCTGGAGTGCATTCCAGACAATCGGTATCAATCATCCCAAATATATGCCGCTGATTCGGGGGCTTTCCCTGGCATTCAGTATTGTTGTTGCGGCCGGTTTCGGGTTTATTCCGGTTTATGTGTCCCTGATTGCCTGAACCATAATGGTAAAAAAAGGAGAAAATCCATCATGTTAGAATCCAGTACACCCGGCGGTCCGCTTGCGGATAAATGGGATCGGCATCAGTTTGACCTCAAACTGGTCAATCCGGCCAATAAACGGAAATTTGATATCATCGTTGTGGGATCAGGGTTGGGCGGGGGCGCCGCGGCCGCTTCTCTTGCGGAATTGGGATACAATGTCAAATGCTTCTGTATCCAGGATTCTCCCCGGCGGGCGCATAGCATTGCGGCTCAGGGCGGGATCAATGCGGCCAAAAACTATCAGAATGACGGCGACAGTGTCTGGCGCCTGTTTTATGATACCATCAAGGGCGGAGACTTTCGCGCCAGGGAATCCAATGTGTATCGGCTGGCCCAGCTCAGTGTGAATATCATCGACCAGTGCGTGGCACAGGGTGTTCCCTTTGCCCGGGAATACGGTGGACTTCTGGCAAACCGCAGTTTTGGAGGTGCCCAGGTTTCCCGAACATTTTATGCCAGGGGCCAGACCGGTCAACAGTTGCTGCTGGGGGCCTACAGTGCACTCAGCCGTCAGATTGCCATCGGCAAGGTTACCATGTTCCCGCGACGGGAAATGCTGGACCTGGTGATGGTCAATGGCCAGGCCCGGGGGATTGTGACGCGGAACCTGATCACCGGCGAGATGGAAAACCATGCTGCCGATGCGGTCGTGCTGGCGACCGGTGGATATGGCAATGTGTTTTTTCTGTCCACCAATGCCATGTCAAGCAATGTGACCGCCACCTACCGGGCATACAAAAAAGGGGCCCTTTTTGGAAACCCCTGTTTTACCCAGATTCATCCCACCTGCATCCCGGTACACGGCAGCTATCAATCCAAACTAACCCTGATGAGTGAAAGCCTTCGAAATGACGGCCGGGTATGGGTTCCCAAAACACCTGGCGACACGCGCGCACCGGATCAGATTCCAGAATCCGAACGGGATTATTACCTGGAAAACAAATATCCCAGCTTCGGGAATTTGGTCCCCCGGGATGTGGCTTCCCGAAATGCCAAGGAACAGTGCGATCTGGGCAAGGGCGTCGGCGAAACCGGCCTGGCCGTGTATCTGGATTTCCGGGATGCCATCAAGCGGGATGGAAAAGATGTCATTGGCCAGAAATACGGCAATCTGTTTCAGATGTATGAAAAGATTACGGCCCAAAATCCCTACGAAACCCCCATGATGATCTATCCCGCGGTCCATTACACCATGGGCGGTCTGTGGGTGGATTACAATCTGATGAGCAATATTCCGGGCCTGTTTGTGCTGGGTGAGGCCAACTTCTCGGATCACGGTGCCAACCGCCTGGGCGCCAGCGCCCTGATGCAGGGACTGGCCGATGGCTATTTCATCATCCCCTACACCATCGGCGGATATCTGGCCGGTACATCCCTGCCCAAAATTTCCAGTTCGGCGCCGGAATTCCAGGCTGCCAGAAAAGAAGCGGGCAGCCGGATTCACAAGATGATGGCAATCAACGGCAATCGGACCGTGGATGATTTTCACAAGCAGTTGGGGAAAATCATGTGGGATTATTGCGGCATGTCCCGAAACGATGAGGGCCTTGCCAAAGCGCGAATCATGATTCAGGAGCTGCGGGCAGAGTTCTGGAAAAATGTCCGGGTTCCTGGCACAGGCTCGGATCTGAATCAGAGCCTGGAACGCGCCGGACGGGTGGCGGATTTTCTGGAATTCAGTGAACTGCTGATCATCGATGCATTGACCCGAAGGGAATCCTGCGGGGGGCATTTCAACGAGGCGTTTCAGACCGATGAGGGCGAAGCCAGGCGGGATGATGAGAACTTCTGCCATGTCTCGGCCTGGAAATACGCCGGAGACGGTGAGGAGCCGGTATTTCACAAGGAACCGCTGGTGTTTGAAAATGTCCATCTGACGCAAAGGAGTTACAAGTGACAAAAACCATCAATATCACGCTGAAAATCTGGCGACAGAAATCCGCTCAGAACAAGGGAGAATTTGAAACCTGTCACGCCAGTCATATTTCGACAGACATGTCGTTTCTGGAAATGCTGGATGTGGTCAACGAACAACTGACACTGGATGGAAAAGAACCCATTGCCTTTGATTCGGACTGCCGGGAAGGCATTTGCGGTCAGTGCGGTGCGGTCGTGAATGGCAGACCTCACGGGCCAGAAAAAGCAACGACGTTGTGTCAGCTTCACATGCGACATTTCAAGGATGGGGATGTTCTGGCCATCGAGCCCTTTCGTGCCAAGGCCTTCAAGGTGGTCAAGGATCTGATAGTGGACCGAAGTGCCCTGGATCAACTCATTCAGGCCGGCGGATATGTTTCCACCAACACCGGGGGGGCGCCGGATGCCAACAGTGTTCCAATTCCAAAAGACATCGCAGACAAGGCCATGGATGCCGCGGCCTGCATCGGCTGCGGCGCATGTGTGGCAGCTTGCCCCAATGCGTCTGCCATGCTGTTTACCAGCGCCAAGATTTCGCATCTGGCCCTTCTTCCCCAGGGGAAACCCGAGGCCGCCAAACGGGCCATGTCCATGGTGTGCAAGATGGACGAGTTGGGTTTCGGGAACTGTTCCAATGAACGGGAATGCGAGGCGGAATGCCCCAAGGAAATATCGATTGTCAATATCGCCCGAATGAACCGGGAATTTTTCAAATCTGCTTTGCTTTCGGCTGTGATGTGATTCAAGCCGTTTGATTCTCACCCATCACGACTCTCCTGCCTGTTTTTTTCCCATGGGCAGGAGAATTGATTTTCCCCGTCCAGGAGGACCTTTGCTGAAGCCAAATCCGGAATTTATCCTTGAATTGATTCACACCGTCAACACCAGCCCCTATCCGGCCCATATGTCGATGACTCTGGCGGAAATCGAACTTGACAGGGCGGTCATCCGGCTGGAAACCGGACGGTGTCATCTCCAGCCATACGGCATGGTTCATGGTGGCGTGCTGGCAACGCTGATCGATACGGCCACTTTCTGGTCGGTATTCATGAGAATTCCGGAAGATTCCGGCCTGGTCAACATCGATTTGAAACTGAATTACCTCAAACCGGTTGAAAGCGGGGTGCTGATTGCCGAGGGCTTCGCAATCCGATCCGGCAAAACAATCAGTTATGCGGAATCAAAAGTTTGGGATGCCAATCGGGACCTGGTCGCTCACGGCACATCAACCCTGATGACACTGCCCGAAAAAGGGCTGCGGATAAACTTTCCCAAGTTTCTGGATGAATAAGCTGTGATCGGGGGCGAGACCGAATTTGAAAGGCTATATTATCCGGTGGTCAACTCAAGCATAATGTTGCCTGTTTCAGGGGAAGATGGGGATGGGATTGGTCCATGAATTCAGGAAGGCCCGTCGTATTCGTCAGTCGCTCCATCCGGAGGATGGTCTGGCATTGTCGCGGATCTGTAAGCAAATTCATGATACAGAAAAGGCACTGAACCTGGCGGCCAGACCCTATTTGAACAGATGTCTGCACGTCTGTCAGGGGTTATGTTGCCGTAATGTTTTTTTGAATGAAATCATTGGGTTTGAAGATTTTGTATATATCCTGAGTCTGATGCCGGATCTGGATGTTGAAATCGAAAATCGGCTGAAAAATTTGAATCGCCTGTACACCGCGGATTGCATCTTTCTGAAAGACAGCAGGGGACCCTGTATCTTTCCTGCCGATATCCGCCCCGAGGTGTGTATCACCAGCTTCTGTATCGAGACGCCAAACGCATCGCGGCAAATCGGAGCCGTGAAATGGGGCTTTCAGAAGCTGGCCTGGTCTGTCCGGCTGTGCCGGACACGGACGCTTTTCAGAAAGATTGAATTAATCCGATGACAGGGAAGGCATTTTCAACTGAATCTGAAAAACAGTTTGAATGACCTGAATCATTTGGATGATCAGCCGGTCCATGGGCGTATTCTGATTCAGTTCCTGTTTCATGGAGGTCATGGTGATTCCGGCCAGGCCGCAGGGATTGATCCAGCAAAACGGGTCCAAGGAATTATTGACATTCAGCGCGATGCCGTGCATTGAAATCGATTTTCGAACATGAATCCCGATGCTTCCGATCTTTTTTCCGTCAACCCATACCCCGTGGTTGACCGGACTCCGTTCACTGGCAATATTCCAGAATTTTAACGTTTCAATCATGACATCTTCCAGCTTGGATACCAGATCCACCACAGACAGGTGATTTCTGGTCAGATGGATGATGGGATAGACAATCAATTGCCCCGGCCCGTGAAAGGTGATGTTTCCCCCCCGGTCCGTGGGAATGACCGGAATGTTCCGAGATGCCAGAAATTCGGAAGAAACCTGAAGATTTTCCAGCCCGCCCCGTTTGCCCAGCGTAAAAACCGGCGAATGCTCCAGAAACAGGATGGTTCCATATCTGTCTGAATCGAGGCACAGGCTGTCGGCAAGTCTGTGCTGCATATCCAGTGCCGCAGGATAGTCCATCAGTCCCAGATGGACGCCCTGCCAGGTTACCGGTTTGACTGGCGGCATGGCGTTATCCGGCCAGACAGGGTCTTCTGGCAGCCTCAACTTCATCCATGCGTCTCATTTTGGGTGTCCGCGGCGCCTCATGAAGCCATTCAGGATTGTCCGCCGCCTCTTTGGCAATGGCAATCAGGGCATCCACAAACTGATCGATGTCGTCCTTGGACTCGGTTTCTGTCGGCTCGATCATCAATGCGCCGGGAACTACCAGCGGGAAATAGATGGTGGGCGGATGATACCCATAATCCATCAGGCGTTTGGCAATATCCAGCGTTGCAATTTTATGGACCTGCTGTTTTTTGTCCGAAAACACGCATTCATGCATGCAGAAACGATCATAGGCCAGATGGTAATACGGCTTCAGACGCTCCCGGATATAATTGGCATTCAACACCGCCAGTTGACTGGCCCGGGCAAGCCCTTCCGGACCCAGGGATCGAATATAGCTGAACGCCCGGACCATGACACTGAAATGCCCGTAAAATGTGACCAGCCTGCCGATGGACTGTGGAAAATCCTCTGAAAGTCCGTATGATCCATTCTGTAAGACGATTCGGGGAACGGGCAGAAACGGCTCCAGATGTTTCTGGACACATACCGGACCAGACCCCGGGCCACCGCCGCCATGCGGGGTTGAAAACGTCTTGTGCAAATTGAGATGCATGACATCCGCACCGGCGCATCCCATGTTGACGACGCCCATGACCGCATTGAAATTGGCACCGTCCGCATACACCAGCCCGCCCATGAAATGCACAATTTCGCTGATTTCCTTTATATTTTCCTCAAACAGGCCCAGGGTATTTGGATTGGTGATCATGATGCCGGCCGTATCCCGGTCCATGACCGCTCTTACCGCTTCAGGGGACAGAATGCCGTCGGGGCCGGATTTGACCGGAACCGGCTGATATCCGCACAGGGCGGCACTGGCCGGATTGGTGCCATGCGCCGTATCAGGGATGATGATTTTGGATCGCCTCTCGCCCCGATGTTCCAGACAGGCGTGAATGATCAGCATGCCGGCCAGTTCCCCATGTGCTCCGGCTGCGGGTTGAAGCGAAACCGCATCCATGCCCGTGATTTCCGCCAGGTCGGACTCCAGATCCGCCATCATCTTCAGCGCGCCCTGACACAATGGCGCTGGAAGCAGGGGATGGGCTTCTGCCAGCCCTGAAAGACCTGCCTGCCTTTCATTGGTTTTGGGATTGTATTTCATGGTGCAGGATCCAAGCGGATACATGCCTGCATCCACGCTGACATTCCAGGTGGAGAGCCGGGTATAGTGGCGTACCACATCCACCTCACTCAAATCCGGCCAGTCCAGATCATTCCGGGTCCATTCTTCACCAAGCGGATTGAACGGAACATCATCCGTAGGCATGGAAAACCCACAACGCCCGGGCTTTCCCCTGTCCCATAAAAGAGGTTCATTCAGAATAAGACCGGTTGTGCCCAATTTGTCACTCATGCGCATACCTCCCTGACCAACATGTCCAGTGATGCCCGGCTGATGGTTTCGGTGGCTGTCAAGAGATAATGGGATTTCAATTCCGGGTAAAATCGCTCCAATGCCAGGCCTGGGATGATCCGCTGATTTAACAGCCGGTCATAAACCGTTTGAAACCCTTCCGGAAACCGGACGACAAATTCATTGAAAAATGGGGCACCAAACGGCAGGGCGATTCCGGCACGTTTCAGTTCCTCGCTCAGATAGACTGCCTTGCTGTGGTTGATTTCAGCAAGCTTTCGAATGCCGGTTCCCCCAAGGGCGGCCATGTATATGGCGGCGGTCAGTGCACAGTGGCTGTTGTTGGAGCAGATGTTGGATGTGGCCTTTTCCCGCCGGATATGCTGCTCGCGGGTGGCCAGGGTCAGAACAAATCCGGGCTTTCCTTCCACGTCATGTGTTTTCCCGACCAGCCTGCCCGGAAGATTTCTCATGTAGGCTTTCAAACTGCCCAGCATGCCCAGCCCCGGCCCCCCGAATGCACAGGGAAGTCCCAGGCTCTGTCCTTCCCCGAAGACAATATCCGCCCCCTGACTGCCAGGACTTTTTAACAGTCCACAGGAAAGGGCCTCTGTAAAACCGGCAATGCACAAGCCTCCGGCGTGATGAATGCCATCTGAAAACGATGAAACCGGTTCGATGCATCCCAGAAAATTGGGAGATTGGACGATTACCGCAGCCAGGCCAGATGCATCAGCCAGACTGGATAAATCGGTCTGGCCGGTTGACAGGCGGGGGAGTTCGATCAGTTCATATCCGGTTGGTTTCAAATACGTTCTTAACACCTGTAAATACAGGGGATGAATCAGCGAGGATGCCGCAATTCGGGTTCGACGGGTGATCCGGACCGCCATCAGGGCCGCTTCGGCCATGGCCGTGGCGCCGTCATAATGGGATGCGGTCACGACATCCACCCCCAGAAGCCTGGCGGCAAGCGTCTGGTATTCGTAGATGGCCTGAAGTGTACCCTGACTGATTTCAGGCTGATAGGGCGTATAGGATGTCAGAAATTCGCTTCGGCTTTTCAGTGCCGTGACAACCGCGGGGATATGATGGGAATAGCGGCCAGCACCCAAAAAAGAGGTGTAGGTTGGCGGGACGGCCATGCTGTCGGAAACAGCATCCATATGGGAATTCAGCTCCCATTCATTCAGTGGAGCCATCAGGTTCATGGGCCGGGTCTTTTGACACGTTGCCGGGATACCGGCAAACAGGTCATCCAGACAGGTCAGCCCGATCACCCGAAGCATCTGGTCAATCTCTTCCGGTGTATGGGGAAAATACCGCATGGCCTGTCATCCTTTCAGCATGGCGATATAGGCAGTCCGTTCCATCAACGATGTCATATCAGAACCCTTGGCAGGTGTAATACGAATCATCCAGCCCGAATCATAGGGATCTGTATTAACCCGGTCCGGTGTGTTCTCAAGCTCGGAATTGATGGCGGTCACCTCACCCCCAATGGGCATAATCAGCTCGGAAACAGCCTTGACTGATTCCACTGTCCCAAACACCTCACCTGCTTCAAACTGGTCTCCCACTTTGGGCAGTTCGACATACACGATGTCACCCAATTGATCCTGAGCATAATCCGTAATGCCGATGACAACAGCACCGTTATCGCTTTTGGCCCATTCATGATCGGCCGCATAACGAACGGTTTCCGGAAACTGCAGTTCGCTGATATCTTTCATGGTTGTCCCCCTTTATGATAAAATGAGTCAGTTATTGTCTCCAGCCTTCTCTTTTCATCCTTCATACTTCATACTTTCTCCTTCAGCGTTAAAACCAGATCCTCCGCGATTTGAATCGGAAAGATTATTTTGACCTCGGTACCGCAGTTTCGGGTGATGGATAGTTTTCCCTTTAACTGCCTTAGAACCAGATTGCGAATCAGCTTGATTCCCAGGCTGGTTATCGTCATGACAGACAGGTCTTTGGATATACCGATTCCATCATCCCTGACCTCCATATGAATGCTGTCCGCTTTTTTTTCCATCTGTATCCAGATATTGCCAATGGCCGCATCTTTAAAGGCATGTTTGAATGAATTGGATATCAACTCATTCAGCACCAGGGCACAAGGAATTGCCTGAGGAATTGGCAATACCATGTCCCTGGCGTCAATCTCAAGATTCACGCGCCGGTTCATGCCAAACATTTGGGAAAGGGATTGGCAGAGAGAGTGAATATGAGATTCCATGTCTATCAGATCAAACCGGTTGCTCTGATACAGTTGCGTATGAATGAGGGCCATGGTATGGATTTTGGAGCGGGCGCTTGCCAGTATTTCTGACACCACCGGAATATGGGAACGGGTCTGGCTCATATCAAGCAGACTGGAAACAATCTGAAGATTGTTTTTCACACGATGGTGAATTTCTTTTAATAACAGATCTTTTTCGATCAATGACGCATTGACCTGTTCTTCCGCAGCCCGCCGTTCCTGTATTTCCTGATGCAAAGACATGTTGGTTTCAGAGAGATTTCGCGTTCGTTCCAGAATACGGATCTCCAGTTCATCGTATGCCTGCTTCAGTGCGCTCTCGGATTTCAGCTTTTCCTGAATTTCGGCTTCCAGGGATTCATGGGTCAACGCAAGCTGCATGGCCATATGATTGAATGCGGATGTCAACTCGCCGATTTCATCATTCGAGGTGATATTCAGGATTTCTGATTTTTGGCCTCTGGCAATCTGTCCGGTCAACTGTTTAAGCTTCTGGATCGGCTGAAAGAAGCGCGTATCGATAAACGTAAATATGATCCAGGCCATGGCAATGGCAGCCAACAGAACACCAATCAATCCGAGGATGGCCATATCCCACGCTCGAATATAGCTGCGAACATCGGACTGAAGCATCAATACAGCCGCAGCGTGATTCTGATAATCCTGGATGGGCGAAAAGATGGAAATATACCCACCTCTGGCAAATCGAAACTGCTGGGCCTGTTGATTGGTTTCAAGAACGGTTTGAAGTAATTCCGGCTCTGGCGAACGGAACGAATGGGACCTGTCCGGCAGGATGGAAAACACGGCAATACGGTCACTTCGATAAAGACCTGCATGCACCTCAAGCGATCTGGATATGTGCTGAATCAGCGCACTATCCTGACGGACGAAGCGTCTGACAAGAATCACACCGATGATTTTTTCCGAATCCGTTTCCTTGATGGGTGCGACACCGGTCAGGGAAATCACAGACTCCCCGGTTGTCAGATCACTGGAATCGAAAAATCCTTCACGCTGCAGTTCATCGGGTGAGAGTATTTCGGTAAAGCCAACCGCCTGGCCGGACCGGGCCATGTCAAAATAAAAGCGATGGGCCAATTTGTTTTTGATCCGATCCGGAAATCGGGATCTGGCAATGACTTCATCGCGGTCATTGATGACAATTACCTGATCCACATGATCTACTTTGGCCAGTCTGCTCAACTCCTGGCCAATTTTGGGTCCCAGATCAAAGGGGATCAAAAAAGATACCGTTTTTTGCCTGGCATATGCCAATGCCAGATTCTTTATTTCTTTTTCATACTCGTGAAAGATCAGCAGGGCGGCTTTCTCTTTTGACAGGATTTCATGGATGGCATCCGCCTGCAGGCTTTTGCTGTACCGGACAATCAAGAAGAGGGATCCGATGATTATGGGCGCTATACATATCAACAGAAAAAACAGGATCATCTGTTTTTTAAGGCTGATCTTTTTCAATCGGATGTCCTTTGAATTGGTGACCCAGGCAGTCCTAAAATCCGCCAAATGATTTCTCATCCATTGTAACGGCTGCGTCGCAGCCCGCTTTTACCGCCTGGATCTTGCCCATGGTGACAGGTAGAATTGCCTGAATGAACCACGTAGCGGTTTTGACCTGCCCGTCATAGAAGGAGGCATTCCGGTCGTTCTGAACGGCGGATAAAATCTGTTTCGGATCAGCCCCTCCGGCAATGGCTTCGAGTTTGGGTCGGGCAATGGATCCCCTCCAGAGCAGCATCCAGGCCATGATTACATCTCCCATGATTTCCATGAACGGATGCGAAAAGGCAAACGCGGTCAACACGTCTTTTGATCCCGATTTTTCAACCAGAATGCCCGCAATTTCAACCAGTCCGCTCATGGCGGTTTCAAATTCGGCAGCAAGGGGTTCCAGTCCGTGAACCGAGTGAGCCTGTTGAATGGTTGCCCGCATTTCCTGAATCAGATCATTGAAAACCGCTCCGTTTTTCATCGCCAGTTTCCTGCCCAGCAGATCCATGGCCTGAATACCGTTGGCGCCTTCATAAATGGATGTGATTTTGCAGTCCCGCAAAAGCTGCTCGACCGGATATTCCTGAGTGTATCCATATCCGCCATAAACCTGAACTGCCTGGGTACAGACATCAAATCCGCGTTCGCTGCAATAGGCTTTTACGACCGGCGTCAGGAGCTCGGTCATGGCTGACCATCTGGCCTGTTCTTCCGGATTTCCCGATCCGTTTTTGCGGTCGAAACAGCGGGCCACATAATACACAAAACTTCTCATCCCTTCCACATAGGCCTTCATCATGATCAGCATGCGCCGGACATCGGGATGACGAATAATGGGAGCCTGACCTATAGCATCTCTGGCACCGGTGATGTCTTTTCCCTGAAGCCTTTGTCTGGCATAATTCAGGGCGTACAGATAGGCTGCCGATGCATGGGTGAATCCCTGTGCGCCCACATCCAGACGGGCTTCGTTCATCATATGAAACATGATCTGCATGCCCTGATTTTCATTTCCCAAAAGATATCCCCGGCACCGGCCTTTGCCTCCCAGGGTCATGCTGCATGTGGGGCTGCCATGAAGTCCCATTTTATGCTCGACACCGGTACAGACCACATCGTTAAAGTCCCCCAATGAGCCGTCTGGATTGACCCATATCTTTGGGACGATAAACAGGGAAATGCCTTTGGTTCCGGCCGGTGCGCCGTCGATGCGGGCAAGAACAGGATGGATGATGTTGTCGGTCAGATTCTGGTCGCCGTTTGTGATAAAAATTTTGGCACCGGAAATGGAATAGGTTCCATCCGGATTTTTAACCGCTGATGTGGTCAGGGCACCGACATCGGAGCCGGCCTGGGGTTCTGTCAGAAGCATGCTTCCACCCCATTCCCCTGCATACAGCTTTTTCAGATACCGGCTTTTCTGATCGGGTGTACCATACAGTTCGATCAGTTTCCCGGCTCCATGGCCCAGGGTTCCAAACGCGATAAAGGAATAATTGGATCCGACCAGATATTCATAGGCGGCCTGGGTAATTAAATGGGGTAATCCCTGTCCGCCCACCTCCGGTTTTTCCCGTATGGCAAGCCATTCGCCTTCCACAAAGAGTTGATGGGGCCGTCTGAAGCATTCCGAAACCATGACCTTTCCGTTTTCGTATCGAACACCGTCCCGGTCACTCTGGGCAAAGGTGGGCAGAATTTCCTTGAGACCGAAATTTCTGGCCTCGGTGATGATCATGTCAAACATTTTGCGGTTGAATTCATGATATTTGGGAAATTTGGGAAGTGATTCCGCGTCAAACTGTTCATAAAGAACAAAGTCGATGTCTCTGCGGTCTGCAATGAGCTGAGCCATATTTTTTCTCCTGACGGGTTGGCGGTGAGTGATCGGTTATTGGTTAATCATTAATCTTAATGGACTACAGCTAATGTATGAAAATATGATCCATGTTGTCAAGCGATTGCCAAGTCAAATCCGTGAAATACCGTAATCCAAACAGGATATCATCAAATCGCTTATATCTCCGGCGCATCCGCGATGAACCTGTTTTTTATCCCGGGGTCTTTGATTAGGAATTGACACAAATCGGCAATCGTGTTATTTGAACGATCGACAATCAAATAAATTTAAACCAATAAATGAATTATATTTATTAAATAGCGATCGGATAATTGTATAATCGATGGAGTCAGAATCGGAAATCATCTGTCTGCTGGCGCGACGCGACATTGAAGTTCGTATTGTAGCGCCCTTGATCGATGCCATGTCCCAGAAGTTTGGCAGGCCTGCGGTATTGGAGGTGTTATCCAGCGTCGTCGAGAGCATGGGGCTTGCAAGTGGCCGCGAAGCCGCTTTACGGGTTTGCGGCGACAGCCTGGCACATCTGGCCCGCGGAATCGAAATCTGGTCCCGGGGCGGGGCGCAGGAACTGGAGCACCTGAAGGCTGATGAAGATCGGCTGTTTTTTAATGTCCGCCGCTGCCGGTATGCCGAAATGTATCGTGAACTGGGACTTACGGAACTGGGAATGATCCTGTCGTGTGGACGCGACTTTGCCTTTTCCAGGGGATTTAATCCCCGACTGAAACTCCAACGAACCCAGACCATCATGGCGGGCCAGAATTACTGCGACTTTCGATTTTATCTGAAGGCCGGGGGGAATGTCACCCCATGAGCCAAGAGTATCTGCTTGAAACACGCAAACTATGCCGTAACTTCAAGGGATTTGCAGCGGTTTATAACGTCAGCCTGAATGTCCGAAAGGGGACAATTCACGCCCTCATCGGGCCCAATGGAGCCGGCAAGACCACCTGCTTCAACCTGATCACCAAATTTCTGGAGCCAAGCTACGGACAGATTTATTACAAAGGGCAGGAAATCACCCGAATGGCGCCAGCCGATATCGCACGAATGGGCATGGTGCGCTCCTTCCAGATTTCCGCGGTTTTTCTGGATCTGACGGTACTCGAGAACATCCGGATCGCCCTGCAGCGAAAACTGGGCAATGACTTTCACTTCTGGCGCTCGGAACGCAACCTGCATAGCCTGAACCCGAAAGCGTTCGATCTTCTGGATGCGGTGGGCCTTCGGGAGTACGCGGACACAAAGGCTTCGGAGTTGCCTTATGGCCGGAAGCGCGCGCTGGAAATTGTCACCACACTGGCGCTGGAACCGGAAATGCTGTTGCTTGACGAACCCATGTCCGGCATGGCCCGGGAGGATATCGGCCGCATTTCTGCACTGATCCGGCAGGCTGCCACCAACCGTACCGTGTTGATGGTGGAACATAACCTGAGTGTGGTAGCCGATCTGTCGGATTATATTTCGGTATTGCACAACGGACAAATACTGGCGGAAGGAACCTACGGGCAGATTTCGGACAATCCCGAGGTGATAGAGGCGTATATGGGGACCGGTCATGCCTGAAAACAACCTGATGCTGAACGTTCATGACCTCCATGCTTACTATGGCGAGTCGCACATTCTGCAGGGAATGGATTTTTATGTTCCCTGCGGTGAGGTGGTCACGCTCCTGGGCCGCAACGGCGCGGGGAAAAGTACGACACTGAAGGCCATCATGGGCATCGTGAGCCAGCGAAAGGGTCTGGTGGACTTCCAGGGCATCAATCTCACCACACTGCCTTCCAACCGCATCGCCCGCATGGGCGTGGCGTATTGCCCCGAAGAGCGCGGCATATTCAGCAGTCTTTCCGTTACAGAAAACCTGCTCCTGCCACCGGTCGTTCAGCCGGGCGGCCTGACTCTGGATGAAATCTATGAACTGTTTCCGCGGCTGAAAGAGCGGGGGCGGACACAGGGCACCAAACTCAGCGGTGGTGAGGCGCAAATGCTGGCCATCGCCCGAATCCTTCGCACCGGCGCCAGACTGTTGCTGCTGGATGAACCCACCGAGGGTCTGGCACCTTTGATCGTCATGCATATCGGCGACATCATTCGACACCTGAAGGGCAGGGGATATACGGTTCTGCTGGTTGAACAGAATTTTCATTTTGCGGCCACCGTGGCTGACCGTCACTTTGTTGTCGAAAATGGAAGAGTGGCGGATATGATTCCCAATGACCAGATTTCGGCGCATTCCGAAAAGCTGAAGCGGTTTCTGGGGGTATAGGAAAAAACATCACTGAAAGGAGAGTGGAGATGAAAAGGTTGAACAGTCTGTTTTTTCTACTTATTCTGGGTCTGTTCCTGACCACGTCGGCCGGAGCCCAGGTGAGTGACAACGTTGTCAAGATCGGCGTGCTGAACGATCAGTCAGGAACCTATTCCGATTTAAGCGGCACAGGCTCGGTTGAGGCGGTCCGGATGGCTGTGGAAGACTTCGGGGGAAAGGTGCTTGACAAACCCGTCGAGGTGGTATTCGCCGATCATCAGAACAAACCGGATATCGGAGCCAATGTCGCCAATAAATGGATTGATGTGGAAAAGGTGGATATGATCATCGATCTTCCCACAACATCGGTTTGTCTGGCGGTTCAGGAGATTTGCAAGAACAAAAACCGCATCAATATCATCTCCACCGGCGCATCGGTTATCCTGACCAATGCAAACTGCTCTCCCACCGGCTTTCACTGGGCTTATGACAACTATGCCCTGGCCAATGGTACCGGCCTGGCCATGGTGAAGGATGGCGGGGACACATGGTTTTTTCTGACAGCCGACTATGCCTTTGGTCATGACCTGGAAAAATCAACATCCGAGGCTGTGACAAAGGCCGGCGGAAAAGTGCTGGGCTCGGTTCGCCACCCTTTTCCCAACAACGACTTTTCCTCTTTTCTGCTTCAGGCTCAGGCCAGCAAGGCCAAGGTCATTGGCCTTGCCAATGCCGGCGGTGACACCATCAATGCCATCAAACAGGCTGCCGAATTTGGAATTACCCAGAGCGGGCAGAAACTGGCCGGTCTTCTGGTTTTCATTTCCGATGTGCACAGCCTGGGACTCAAGGCTGCCCAGGGGCTGGTCGTGACCACCGGATTCTACTGGGACTATAACGATGAAACCCGTGCCTGGTCAAAGCGGTGGAGCCAGCGCATGAACGGCCGTATGCCCACCATGAGTCAGGCAGGCTGTTATTCCGGCGCCATGCACTATCTGAAGGCGATTCAGGCCGCAGGTACGGATGAGGCAAAAGCCGTCGCCCAAAAAATGAGAGAGCTGCCGGTGAATGATTTCTTTGCCAAGAACGGGAAAGTGCGTGAAGACGGCCGTATGGTCCATGACATGTACCTGGCCCAGGTCAAAAAGGCCGAGGAGTCCAAATATCCGTGGGATTATTACAAGATATTGCGCGTCATTCCCGGTGACGAGGCATACAAGCCTCTGGCCGATACCCAATGCCCCTACCTGCTTGAAAAGAAAAAATAGGTTGTCCACATCATGCCGACCCACTGTACCGGGTCGGCAAAGTCGGTGTATTCAACGAGACTATGGGATCGTGTCATGTTCGAACTGATCGGAATACCGCCTCAGGCACTCTTTGGACAGCTTCTATTGGGCGTGATCAACGGCTCATTTTATGCCGTTCTGAGCCTGGGGCTGGCCCTGATTTTTGGTCTATTGAACGTCATCAATTTTACACATGGCGCCCAATATATGCTGGGGGCCTATGTGGCCTGGCTTTGCATGTCATGGGCCGGGATAAACTACTGGGTATCCCTTCTGGTTGCGCCCATTGTGGTGGGCGTGTTCGGTATCCTGATGGAACGGCTGTTTCTGCGATGGCTGTATAAACTGGATCATCTGTATGGTCTTCTGCTGACGTTTGGCCTGGCTCTGATTATCGAGGGTGTCTTTCGCCAGATTTACGGTATCTCCGGCCAGCCTTATCCAATTCCTTCCCAACTCACCGGGGCACAGAACCTGGGCTTCATGTTTCTTCCCAACTACCGTGCCTGGGTGGTGGCTGCCTCTCTTGTCATCTGCCTGTCTACCTGGCTGGTGATCGAGAAAACCCGGCTGGGCGCCTACCTTCGGGCCGGGACTGAAAATCCGGCACTGGTACAGGCATTCGGCATCAATGTGCCGCGCATGATCACCTTCACCTACGGCTTCGGGGTGGCTCTGGCAGCCCTGGCCGGCGTGCTGGCTGCCCCGATTTATCAGGTCAAGCCCACCATGGGGGCGGACATGATCATTGTGGTGTTTGCGGTGGTGGTCATCGGCGGTATGGGATCGATCATGGGATCGGTGGTCACCGGTTTCATTCTGGGACTGCTGGAAGGACTCACCAAGGTGTTTTATCCGGAAGCCTCCAACACCATCATCTTTGTGGCTATGGCCGTGGTGCTTTTTATCAAACCGGCCGGTCTGTTTGGCCGGGTAAACTGAGGATGTCATGTGGCATATGAAGATGGGCCACCTTGTATTGCTGGCAGTTGGACTGGTTGCGCCGTTTTTTATCTATCCGGTTTTTCTGATGAAGGCTCTCTGCTTTGCGCTGTTTGCCGCTGCCTTCAATTTGCTGCTGGGCTACGTGGGACTGCTGTCATTTGGACATGCCGCCTTCTTTGGCTTTGGGGCTTACGTGTGCGGCCATGCCGCCAAGGTATGGGGCCTGAATCCGGAACTGGCTATTTTAACCGGTACAGCCGTGGGGACCCTCATGGGACTGGTCTTCGGCTGGCTGGCCATCCGCCGGCAGGGCATCTATTTTGCCATGATTACACTGGCCCTGGCTCAAATGGTGTATTTTTTCTGTGTGCAGGCACCCTTTACCCATGGTGAGGACGGTATTCAGGCCATTCCCCGCGGTTTTTTGTTCGGCCTCATCGATCTCAGTTCCAACATGACCATGTATTACTTTGTGCTGACCATCTTCGTGCTGGGATTGTTTTCCATCCAGCGCATCATTCACTCACCCTTTGGTCATGTACTCAAAGCCGTACGCGAAAACGAGCCGAGGGCCACCAGCCTGGGCTACAAAACCCACAGATACAAACTGGTTGCCTTTGTGCTGTCAGCCGGAATTTCCAGCCTGGCCGGGTCCATGAAGGTCCTGGTGTTTCAACTGGCCTCGCTCACCGATGTACACTGGCATGCATCCGGCGAGGTGGTTCTGATGACCCTTCTGGGAGGGGTCGGTACGGTGCTGGGGCCCGCGGCAGGCGCCTTTCTGGTGACCGCCATACAAAACTATCTGGCCCAGGTCGGGGCATGGGTAACCATTATCCAGGGAGCCATCTTTGTAGCCTGTGTGCTGACTTTCAGACAGGGAATCGTGGGCGAACTGGAGGCGTGGTGGTTGCGTCGGAACCGACAAAAAAAAGATGACGGATCTGTTTCCGGATCTTGACAAGACAGACCATGTACGGCCATAATCCCGCATTCCAGGTAATTACTCAGGTATTCAGTAGTCAGAATTCAGGAGTCAGAATGAGGGACCCATCAAAGAAGTTTGAAGACTTGTTGGTTTGGTGGAAGCCCATCAGTTTGTGCTTGCTGTTTATTGCTTGACGCAATCCTTAAGCTAACATGCGGGCTATTCTGAATTCTGACTCCTGAATTCTGAATACCCCCTTTTTTCATGACCGTGCATTTTATGACTACAGGAGAAACCCCTTGCAGAAACTGATTGTTACCGTTGCCATGACCGGAAATGTTCCGACCAGAGAAATGAACCCCAATCTGCCCGTAACATCTGATGAAATCGCCGCGGATGTCAAGCGCTGTGCGGATGCCGGTGCATCCGTGTTCCATATCCATGCACGGGACCCTCAGCAGAAACCCACGCTGAATCCAAAAGTGTTTCAGGAAATCGTTCAAAAAATCAAGGCAGCGGCACCGGATGTGATTATACAGCTTTCAACCGGAGGACGGGCCGGAAAAGACTGGGAAGACCGGGCAGCCCCCATCCGGCTGCTTCCGGAGATGGGATCATTCACCACCGGCTCCAATAACCTTCCGGGAATGATTTATGAAAATTCGCCCCAGTTCATAGAATTTCTGGCAGGCGTGTTCCATCAGACCGGGGTCAAACCCGAAATCGAGGTGTTTGAAGCCGGCATGATCAACAATGCGCTTTTTCTTCAGAAAAAAGGTCTGCTGACACCCCCGCTTCACTTCAATTTTGTTCTGGGAGCGCCGGGAGCCATGCCCGGAACCGCCAGAAATCTGGTGTTTCTGACCGACAGCATTCCACCGGGATCGACCTGGACAGCGACCGGTATCGGCAAGGCAGAAATTCCTTTGGCGGCCATGTCCATTGCAATGGGAGGTCATGTGCGGGTCGGAATGGAAGACAACCTCTTTCTGCCGGATGGATCACCCGCATCCAATGCCAAACTGACCGAAACGGTTGTGGCGATTGCAAACAAAATCGGCAGGCAGATTGCCTCGCCAGATGAGGCCAGAGCCCTATTGAGTCTGAATCCCCAGCATCGGGATCGGGTGAAGACGGCCTGAGCTTGCAGTGAAAAGACAGAGATCATATTCAGAATTCAGAAGTCTGAATTCTGACCTCCGACCTCCGATTTCCGACCCCTGGCCTCCAACCCCTGGCCTCCGACCCCTGACCCAACTTCAATACTCCGGAATGGCGAATAATGCTCCGGTGACATCCATCTTTCCGTAACCCCAGTCATTGTTGCCATCTTCCGGATTTTGTGGATCCAGTCCGGTAAAATCATCGTGACGGCTGCCGGCCTTGAGATAGGCCCGGATATCGGCCGGGGTTGGCGACAGCCCGACTCGATTGGCCTTTTCAAGAAGAAGTGCAACGACACCGGTGGCATGGGGACAGGACATGCTGGTTCCCTGAAGAACCGCGTGATTGCCTTCGAATTCAACCCGGTTCAATTGCCGGAAATAGGTTTCGTCAGAATCATTCAGCACGGTTTGGGAAAGTGAGGCCATGATACCCACACCCGGCGCGCTGATAAACGGCTGAATGCGTCCGTCCCGGCTGGGGCCCCGGCTGGAAAAATAGGCCAGATCCAACAGGTAAAACGGATTGTAATAATCTATCGGCGCCACGCCATAGGCCTGCCAGATCAGGCTGTAAGGCGATTCAGGGGAGGTCCAGTCCTCATACAGCCTTGCGGGCCAGATATTTTTGGTCTGGTAAGCGCCAACAGAAATCGCCTGTAATGCAGTGGCCGGGGAACCGATGGTCATCCGGTTGTCGGATAGACTGGAATCCGATGGATCACCCCATGTATGGGATATCGAACCGCTGTCATACCAGAAATAGGTGCGGGACAGACTGGTGCTGAAACCGTGCCAGGCATGATACGCGCCGTTTCCCTGAAGCGGGATGAGATCGATCACCCATAACCCGCCGGCCGGATTGGTTCGGTTTTTGTCCGAAATTTCGATGTACAGATTGTTATCCCCATTATTGCTGGCCCACAAACTGTTGGCACCACTGGTGTTGGCGACGTAAATCCGGCCTTCCGGTGTGGACATGCCACCTGCCATTCCGCCGGTACTCCACAGATTCCGATACCGCCCCCGGAAATGGGGTGGATATTTCTTTCCATTCGGAGAGGTGATCTGAACCCGGCAGGCGTCTTGCCCGGGATACCAGATATCGAAAAACACATAGTCTGCCGATGCGTCCGGCAAATCCGGTGTATAGTCCGCGCTGGTCTGCATGACGATATCATGGTCCACGTCAAAATCACCGCTGCCATGCCTGGGGCCGCCGTTGTTTTCAAATGCTGACCCCTCATAAGAAGATCCGGTATTTCCGGCCGAGATGCAGATAATCCGGTTTGCTCCGACCAGATCATCGATTCCCCGTTCCTCCGGGGTGCTGCCGTCGTGCGGACCGTACGAGCTGCCCAGGCTCATATTGATTACACACGGCTTTCCCGTTTGGGCGGCCCGCCCAAAAATCCAGTTGATTGCGTCCAGAACCATCGTGTCCGAATTCCGGTCCTTGACATTGTCGAAATCGAATTTGACGATCAACAGTTCCGCTTCCGGAGCGATTCCATAATAGGGGCCGCCATGACTGTCGGCCCGACCGTTACCGGCTGAGGTCCCGGCCACATGCGTGCCATGACCGTCGACATCCCGGTGAGGGCATGATCCATAACCCTGCTGAACAATTTCCCGGCTCCATTCGGTACCATAGGGATACCCGGCGGGACTGTTCACAACCCCGCCCACATCCTGGGTGTCCAGCGTGTGGTCCCATATGGATAAAATCCGGGTTTGTCCCTGGCTGTCGATGAAATCCGGATGCCCGATATCAATTCCGGTATCGATGATGCCGACGATGACATCCTTGCCAGTGTTGTCGATTCGCGGATACGCGGTTTGCGGCAAATTGACACCGTTCTCGCCAGCACTGGCATCCATCATTTTCTGAACGGTGCGACCGGCTTCGATCCGGCGGACCCCTTTCAGCGCGGCAATCCCTTCCAGTCGATTGACCGGAACCTCGGCCGTAACGATTCCGCTTGAGGTCACGGTAAAAATCCGGCATCCCCGTTCACGAATGGCAGGCAAAGCGGATAAATCTGCCTCGATGAATACATGGGTGAATTTTTCCTTTTTCCCATCGATCCATCGGTCAAAGGTTCGCCCAAACCGGTCGCCTGCAATAGAGGTTTCGCCGGTTTCAACCAAACGACGGATGTGAGGTCCCAGCACACCGGCTTCAACCGGATAACTTCCCTGCCAGACAATCACGATCCAGATCAGGATGACAGACCATCTCATTCCCAGTAATTTCATGACATTTCTCCTTTTTCAATAAAATGGCTTCGGTCCATCGGGGCGACATGTTTCGATGATTAACTTTCCAGAACCTCTCGAATTTTTACAGCCAATCCCTTTCTGGAATAAGGTTTCTGAATGAAGTTCAACCCGGAATTCAGCAGTCCCCGATGGACAATCACGTTGGTCGTGTAGCCCGACATGAACAGACATTTGATTTTCGGATACAGGATCATCAGTTGTTCAGCCAATTGCTGACCGTTCATTTCAGGCATAATCACATCGGTAATCAACAGATCGATTTGACCCGAATGAACTTTGCTTAGATTAATCGCTTTTCCGGGTGTATTTGCCGTTATTGTGGTGTAGCCCAGCCCCTTAAGAATCTCTTCGGTGAGTCTCAAAATCGACCCCTCATCCTCCACCACCAGCACGGTTTCACCGTGGCTGAAAGGAATTTTGGGGGTGTTCTCCTCTGCATTTTGAACAGGCGAAGTATCTCGTGGCAGATATATTTTAAAGGTTGTTCCCTTGCCCGGCTCACTGTACACGTGAATAAAACCGTCATTCTGTTTGACGATGCCGTAGACGGTTGCCAGCCCCAGGCCTGTGCCTTTATTCAACTCCTTGGTCGTGAAAAACGGCTCGAAAATCTGGTCCACCGTCTTAGTGTCCATGCCGCAGCCGGTGTCGGTGACAGCCAGTAAAACAAAATCACCCGGAATGCACCATGAATGATCCGAGCAATAATCTGAACCAAACGTAGCATTGGCAGTTTCTATAGAGACTCTTCCCACACCGGTAATGGCATCCCGGGCATTGACGCACAAATTCGCCAGAATCTGGTCAAGTTGGGATGGGTCCATGTTGATCCTTCCCAGGTTCTTTCCAGGAAGCCATGCCAGGTCGATATCCTCACCAATCAGCCGACGGAGCATCTTCAGCATGTCCTCCACGGTGTTGTTCAGGTCAAGCACTTTAGGCGCAATGATCTGTTTACGGGCAAAGGCCAGCAACTGTCGGGTAATATCGGCGGAATGTCGGGCGGCGGACAGAATCTCCTTTAGATCGGCCTGAACCGGATCGAGGGGGGCGAGCTTTTCCATCGACAATTCGGTATAGCCCAGGATGACATTGAGCATATTATTGAAATCATGCGCCACGCCACCAGCCAGCCTGCCGACCGACTCCATTTTCTGGGCCTGCAACAACTGCGCCTGAAGTTTGTCCTTTCCTTCCTCGGCTTTTTTCCGTTCGGTAATATCCAGAGCCGTGATGGCAACGCCCTCATCAAGATTCGAGGTATTGATGGGTGCGAAATTCATCAGGACATCAATGACGGAACCATCCTTGCGTTGCCATCGTGTTTCCGTCATTCCGGTTCCGTGTTCATGTATCTGGCGGTACGGTTCCGTGCCTACGAATTCAAAATCAGCATCACTGTTATAAATCATCCGGGTTCTCTGGCCGATCATCTCTTCCCGACTGTATCCGGTCATTTCACAGAACATATCGTTAACAGTCAGAAAAACGCGGTTGCTCACGACGCCGATTCCTATAGGAGCCGCCTGGAATATGCTCCTGAGCAGGCTCTCGCTTCTTCGAAGGTTGTCTTCCGCCTGCTTGAGTTCGGTGATATCCAGCAGGACACCGTTCCAGCAGATGCCGCCATCAGGCAGGGGACCCGGGCTGGAAACTCCGCGCAGCCATCTTTGGGTTCCCTTCTTTCCAACGACCCTGAATTCTTGCAGCCATGGCGTCATCGTTCTGGCTGATTCTTCTATAGAAGACCACATGCCTTCCAGATCATCCGGATGGACGTCATCGAACAACTGTGAGGCATTATGGAGTTCTTCTAAAGGTCTTCCCAAAAACCTCACCGCGCTTTCACTTACGAATGGTATTTCATAAACCCCGTTATCGCGTCTGACAAACTGGTAGATCACACCTGGAATGCTTTTTGAGATGGAGCGGAACCGTTCCTCGCTTTTACGCAACGCTTCTTCTGCCAGCTTACGTTCGGTGATATTTTCATGCGCCACCACCACTCGGACAGGCCCTTTGTCAGCGAATCGGGTAACACGTCCCATGAACCAGCGTTGCTCGCTCGGCGAATGGCAGGGATATTCCATAGAAAATTCCGCGCGTTCACTTTTTATGACCGCGCGAATGCCGGCGGCAAATTCCTTGGCACCTTCTGTGGAAAGCCCAGTCGCCGTATCACATAGCATTACGTAATTTGTACCCACATACGCAGATGGATCAGTGGAAGAATTGAACCTTGCAAATTTTCGCCATGACTCGTTTACAACCAGGATTTTGCCAGCCTCATCAAGTACACAAATATGTGCTGACAGGGAATCCATTGTGGATCGAGCAAGATGCAAAGCTTCATTCAGCGCACCCTCAGTCTGTTTGTATTCGAATTCGGCTTTTTCCAGTTCAAGAATCCGCTGTTGCAGCTCTTCATAGGTAGGCTTCTCTGGCATTGGCTCTATCCTTTGCGTTGAACTTTTCTGATTATAACGGATTTGGGGGTTTCGCTGATATACCTCATAGCATCCCATTAATAACTCCGTGGGGCGGCCTGTTGTTAGAAATTGGGATGCTTAAAACGCAACCCTCAAATCCGTTATAATCAGAATTTTTTAAACTCTTGTACCATACTCATGCTAACACATCTCCTTGATTGTTATTGTTTTCAGTCAATAATATCTGATAATACAACCCGACATCCAAACCACCCGCCACATCACTTCATGCCTCCATCATATCTTTCCACTGCCAGACAATCCAATCGACATGTGATTCGTTCCGATTGGTCTCTATCTGTTCATGGGTCGCTTTATCCGCTTCTCCTGTCACACGGTTAAACGCTGATTTCAAGACCCAATATCACCTTTTCCGTATCCGACAGATCCCCGATAATTTTTCGTACCGGCAAGGGCAGCTTTCGAAGGAGAGAGGGCGTGACGATAATGTTGTCTTCAAAGGCCATTTGTGGATTTTGCATCAGATCAATGACTTCGATTTCGCTTTTTCCTTTCAGATGCTTGTTACAGATTTGTTTAAGTGAAGAAATCGAACTTCGGTTCTTTTCTGTGTCTCCCGATACATATAACCGCAAATGCCACTTCTGATTGTCATTTGAATCCATTTGGTAGCGACTCCTTCCTTAAAAACGTTTTCTGCTGTATCCTTCGATCCGAATTTTCACTTCCGAATGTCCTGCAGTACGATTTTGTTATCGGTGATGTCGAAAAGATGGATCTGGTTGGAATGCGCCATACCGCGTGATTTCAGAATATATATCGATCGTTCCCGGTTTCCGTTCTTTTCCTCGTTGCGCAGCAATATCCATGTGTCCATGATGGAGGAGACGCCCACATCCGTGGCTTCAGGATAGCTGCCGCCGGATGTTAAATCCGTGCAAAGGGTGGTGATCTGTTTTCTTTTCAAAAAGTCGAGTATGCGAAGAAACAAAAGCTTGATGTCCATCAGGGATCCGATGGATGTCAGGTTCGACAACGGGTCTATAATGACTGCATCGGGCTTGAAATTTTCGATCATCCGATGAATATTCAGCAGGTGCATTTCCAGTCCATATATGGTCGGACGTACCGCATGAAACTGCAACCGGTTTTCATCTACATGGGGTTTCAGATCCACCCCAATGGAGCGCATGTTACGGACAATCTGATCTGCGGACTCTTCAAATGCAAAGTAGAGGCAGCGGTTACCGCTTGCACAGACACTATGGGCAAAATGTGCTCCAAAACTCGATTTTCCCGTTCCGGCGGTTCCGGAGATCAAAATACTGTTCCCCTTGAGATATCCCTTGCCGCCAAACATGTCATCCAGCTTTTGAATGCCTGTCGACACCCGCTCCGTCGAGACATTGTAATTCATCAGCATCGATGTGATCGGCAAGACGGATATGCCGTTTTCGGTGATGAGAAACGGATATTCATTGGTCCCATGTCGTGACCCCCTGTATTTCAGGATATTGAGTCTCCGTGTTTTGACCTGCTCCTGAATTCGTTGATCCAGAAGGATAACGCAATCGGAAACGTATTCTTCGATGCCGTTTCGGGTGAGCCCATTGGTGCCGCCTCCGCTCTCTGCCGTAATGATCGCCGTCAAGCCTTTTTCTTTCAGCCAGTCAAACAGTCTGTGCAGTTCCGAGCGCAGAATCGCCTGGTTGGAGATATAAGAAAACAGGCTTGAGATATCATCGATTACAATTCGTTTGGCCCCGACAGTATCAATGCCGTATTGCAGCCTGGCGAAAAGCCCGCCCAGATCGGACTGGCCTGCTTCAATGTCAGGTGGGGGTCCCATTCGGATTTCGTCGATAAAAAGCTGCTTTTTGTCCATCAATACATCCAGATCAAAACCCAGTGATGCGACATTTTCCACCAACTCGATTCTGGACTCTTCAAAGGATACAAAAACACCGTTTTCATCAAAGTCGGTAATACCCTTTACAATGAACTCAATTGCCAGCAGCGTTTTGCCGCAGCCGGGGCCGCCGACGACCAGGGTGGGTCTTCCTTTGGGCAGACCCCCTTCGGTGATTTCATCAAGCCCCTGGTTTCCGGTGAGTGTTTTGAGAAGTTCCCGTCTGGGTGGGTATTGCATGTTTTTTTCAGTGATCATCTCGTTTTACCCTTTTCGCCATTTTCATCCAGCGCCTTTCTGATGGTTTTGGCCAGATCAAATCGTCTAACCGGTTTGAGCAACAATGCCTTGATCCCCAACTTTTGAGCGGTTTCTTCGGTTATCTTCTCGCTGAAACCGGTTAGCAAAATGATTGGGATATCCGGTCTGATGCGGATACACGCTGAAGCCAAGTTGTCGCCAGTCATTATTGGCATGGTCATATCACTTACAATCAGATCAAACTCTTCGGGTTTGGATTTGAACAGTTCCAGGGCTTCAATGCTGCTGGTGCAGCTTGTAATCTGATAACCGAGCCCTTCAAGAATATGCTGATTCAGTTTCACGATCACGGGTTCATCGTCAACGACAAGGATGTGTTCATCGCCTTTTTCCGGTTCCCTGATTTTATCATGATCCAATATCTTTTCCACGTTGGAACCCGGCAGGTAAACATCAAAAACAGTCCCTTTCCCCACCTCACTTTCCACGGTAATGGCGCCGCCGTGGTCTTTGACAATGCCGTGGACCACCGCCAGCCCAAGACCCGTGCCCTTGTCCGTACTCTTGGTTGTAAAATAGGGCTGAAAGATTTTATCCATCACGGATCGGTCCATACCTTGGCCGGTATCCGCTACCCGCAGTCGAATGTAAGCCCCGGGATGCAGGTCGGGAACGTTGTCTGAAAAATCCGGCGAAAGCGAAACGTCTTCCAAGGACACGTTCAAAACACCACCAGACGCTTCCATGGCATGCTTGGCGTTTGTACACAGATTCATCAGGATCTGGTGGATCTGTGTCGCATCTCCCAAAATGAT
>Ga0351886_10104_pt1 | contig 43687 bp, 31 predicted proteins | sample TotcelFGM3001L14_FD_206761 | JGI IMG/M metagenome (GOLD analysis project Ga0351886, IMG submission 206761) | Enriched cells from coal bed in the Powder River Basin, Montana, United States - Total cells FGM rep3 HSBNCT.FGM.300.1.L14 ... | reverse complement strand
TATTTTCAACTATGTCCTCCTGCAGGCTTCATCAGGGCTGGTATTTCGAGAAAACATTAAAAGTGAAGCAGTGAAAAGGATTTTTCTATGCAGACTCATTCTTCTTGAGGCAGGTCAGAGGCTTCATAGAAAAGGGAGAATAGAAAACAAAGAAGATATTTTCTTTCTGGAACTGGAGGAACTGGATTCTTTATTTAAAGATAGTTTTAATAATGTCCGTAACATAATTAATAAAAGAAGATATGAATATGAAAAAAATCTAAAAATCAACGTCCCGCCGGTCATTAAAGGAAGATTTATTCCGGAAGATTTTATATCGGAAGAGATTAAATTCAGCGGGAAACTTCTCAGAGGAATTGCAGTAAGTCCCGGCACTGTCACAGGTGCTGCAAGGGTTATATTGAAACATGACAGAGAAGAAAAAATCCTTCCAGGTGAAATTCTTGTTGCCCCTTTTACTGATCCCGGATGGACTCCTTACTTCATGTCTGCCTCTGCGATTGTAATGGACATGGGTGGTATGCTCAGCCATGGCAGTATTGTAGCGAGAGAACTTGCCATACCTGCTGTAGTGAATGTAGGCCCTGCAACAAAGATTATAAAGACAGGTCAAATTATAAGGGTAGACGGCAATAATGGAACAGTGGAAATAGTGAAGGGTAATCAGTAGCAGCTAATAAGTAATGCATAATGCCTGTGTCTACTGGTCACTGGTCACTGTTCACTGATCACTGTTATCCCCCGCCGCTTATTAAATCATTGAGCATCTGAATATATCCCTGAACAGCTTCATTAAATAACTGCCTTCCCAGTTCCTTGTCTGCTTCTCCCTGATCTCCGTTTATAACACCTGTAGAGGTATAGGATCTGGTTTTCTCAAGGCTTGTAAAATAATTATAGGGAGGATGATGTTTCGAAAAATGCTCTTTTTTTACCATTTTTTCATAAAGATAAAGCATCATAGATACTTCTTCCGATGTGGCATGTCCAGATGAAGAGAAATAAACTGTTCGTAAACTCTGTACCTTTTTAATATCCCACCAGGCAACAGAATAATAACTCACGCCCGGCAATTCGAAACATAGATTCTGAAAGGCACAGATTATGCTTGCTTCATTTAAGCCATGGGCATTGACCATAAGAAACTGACGAAATCCATGTAGATAAAGGGATCTTACAGTATCTTCTATAAGTTTCTGAAGAGTTTCAGGCCTCAGGGTTACAGTGCCTGTAAAAGCCATATGAGGCACCATAGACAGACCGAATTTTATACATGGCACAACTATGGTAAAGGTTCTGCTTCCAATCTCAAGGGCTATTTTTTCGGCGATATAACTGTCTGTTCCCAGGGGAAGAGCCAGACTGTGCTGTTCAATACTTCCTACCGGTATTATAATAGCTTTTCTACTTTCCAGATATTTTTCAACTTCCTGCCAGGTCATTTCTACTAATTCCAAAATAACACCACTTTCTAAATATTTATATAAAAAACTTTATTGTAAAGATTTTTTTTCTAAAGCATTCATAGCATCTTCCCTGTTACATCTGGCTGACTCATTACCAGGATCAAGGAAAAGGACCCTGTCAAAACATCTGATAGATTCTTCATATTTATCCTGATAAAACAAAGCAGATCCCTTTTCAAGCCAGGTATTGACATCATCAGGATAGGTAGAGAGTACATTATCAAAGTAATAAACAGCCTGATCATATTTTTCCTGATAAAACAAAGCCAGTCCTTTACAGAACCATGCATCAATATTTCTGGGACTCAGCTCCAGAGTTCTGTCAAAACATTTGATAGCATCACTGTATCGCCCGAGATTTGTCAGAGCTTTGCCCTTGTTAACAAGAGCCTCCTGGTAATCAGGAGAAAGTTCTAAAGCCTGATCAAAAAATGATAGAGCATCAGCATATCTTCCCAGTTTCGACAGAGTGAGGCCTTCCTGAAAAAGATTTTTTTCCCTGGGAGAAAAGAGTGAATTCAACATAGACTGTAGTCTCCATAATTATTTCTTTTTAAAAAAATCAGTGCAACATATTTACTTTTTCTGAGATAGATTATAATTTACCGGACAGAAATTTGCAATCTTTATAATGGTGGATAATCTCCCTGTCATAAGTAAGGAGTCACGAAAAAATAAATTTTACTCTTTGGGAACCAGTCACTTTTATAAATTTGCTATTTTTCCGGAATAATTCTATAATAATTATAGTTCATATCATAACAATCCATAGATAATCCTCCCGTCACGCGTTACGAGTTACGTGTCACGAAAAGAATAAATTATGGGAAGTTATGAAACCAAGTATAACAAAATTTTATCTTCAAAAGAAAGAAAGGGGAAAATATGGAGCTAAGGAAATTTGTCGCCCCTGAATTTATTTTCGGAGAAGGGGCAAGATTACAGTCAGGTAGATATGCCAGGCATTTAGGTGCCAGAAAAGTTTTACTTGTAACAGATAAAGGTGTAATTTCTGCAGGATGGGCAGATGAAATAGCTCTTTGCCTGAAAAAAGAAGGGTTATCGTGCAATATTTTTTCTGATATAAGTCCAAATCCGAGGGCAGAAGAAGTTATGAAGGGAGCAGAAATATACAGGGAAGAAGGATGTAATGTCATAGTATCAGTAGGAGGCGGCAGTCCTATGGACTGTGCAAAAGGTATTGGCATAGTCACTTCCAATAAAGACCATGTCCTTCACTACGAAGGTGTTGATATGGTTTCAATCCCATGTCCCCCTCTCATATGTATTCCCACTACAGCAGGAACATCGGCAGATGTCTCACAATTTGCCATCATTACAGACATGGAAAGAAAAGTAAAGATCGCCATTATCAGTAAAGCAGTTGTCCCTGATATAGCATTAATAGATCCTCTCACATTAACAACTATGGACTCCTATCTCAGCGCCTGTACAGGCATGGATGCTCTGTGCCATGCTATTGAAGCATATGTATCCAATGCCAGTTCACCTGTTACGGATCTTCATTCACTGGAAGCAATAAGATTAATTGTAGAGAATTTGATAGAATCAATAAATAATCCCCTTTGCATGAAATTCAGAGATAATATGATGCTCGGTAGCCTCCATGCCGGGCTTGCCTTTTCCAATGCAAGCCTGGGAGCAGTACATGCCATGGCCCACAGTCTTGGAGGATTTTTAGATTTTCCCCATGGAGAGGCAAATGCTATTCTATTAAGTCATGTAATATCTTTTAATTATGATTCTGCTTCTGAACGTTATGATAAGATAGGTGAAGCCATGGGACTTAAATTAAATGGCGACAGAACAAAATCTATCTGTGAAAAAATAGTTCAATTAAAAACTGACTCTGGTATTACTTCCACACTGGGGCAAAAAGGTATGAAAAAAAGTGATATTCCACAGCTGGCTTATAATGCCATAAAAGATGCATGTATAGTAACAAACCCTAAAAGAGCAGAACAAAAGGATATAGAAACAATCTATGAAAAAACCTTATGACGGAGAGAATAACCATGAGTCTCTTCGTGAAAGAATTATAGGACTTGGTGAACATTCCGTAAGGAAAAGCTATTATCCTGAACTTCAGGAAAGGCTGGCAGAACTGGAAAAATTTCGTTCTCTCTTAGATCAGAGTAATGATGCCATATTTCTGGTTCAAATTCCTTCCGGTATTCTTATGGATCTGAATGAATCTGCCTGCAGTCAGCTTGGATATAAAAAAGAAGATCTTATGAACAGACCTTTTGGAAATATTACAGATGATGAGAGGATAAAAAAATTTCTGGGAAATGAAAAAATCCTCCAGGGAGAAAGACAGACTTTAAATATAATAATGAAGAAAAGAAACAGTCAGGATTTTCCGGTAGAAATGACTGTAAGAATTGTTAATTTCAATGATATAGGTTATGCCGTTATAGTAGCAAGAGATATAACAGAAAGAATAAAAGCAGAAGAAGAAAAGAAAAAACTTCAGACACAGATTCTTCATGCTCAGAAACTTGAAAGTCTCGGTGTTCTTGCAGGAGGTATTGCCCATGACTTTAACAACATATTAACAGGCATTTTAGGACATATAGATCTGGCTCTAACAGACCTGTCTATAGGCCAGACTTTAAGAAATAGATTGGAACAGATTCGCATTTCTTCAATAAGAGCAGCAGAATTGACCAGGCAGATGCTTGCCTATGCAGGACTCGGTAAATTTTCAATTCAACCTGTAAATCTTTCACACCTGGTAAAGGACACAGAAAAATTACTGGAAGTATCCATTCCTAAACGATATATATTGAAATATAATTTTCAGGAAAACCTCCCCCTTTTCTACTGTGATATATCACAATTACATCAGGTAATTATTAACCTGGTAATAAATGCATCTGAAGCTATTGGAGAAAAAGGCGGGATCATTACAATAAATACAGGAACAATGAAATGTGATAAATCTTATTTAGCTGAAACTTATCTTCATGAAAATCTTTCCGAAGGTCTTTATATTTATCTTGAAGTAACTGATTCTGGCTGTGGAATACCAGAAGAAAATCAGGATAAAATTTTCGATCCCTTCTTTACTACTAAATTTACAGGAAGAGGCCTTGGCCTTGCAGCAGTCCTTGGTGTTGTAAAATGTCACAAAGGAACAATAAAGATAATCAGCGAACCGGAAAAAGGAACAGCTATAAGATTACTTTTTCCTGCTTTTATTACAAAGATAGAAGAAAAAACTGAAGTAAATCTCAGTCAATGGAATGGCAAAATACTGGTAGTTGATGACGAAGAATGTGTCTGTATCGTAACTAAAGTTATACTTAAAAAACTGGGTTTTACAGCAATGACAGCCAGTAACGGGAAGGAAGGATTAGAATTATTAAGAAAACATGGAGAAGAAATATGTGCCATAATACTTGATATAACTATGCCGAAGATGGACGGCATAGAAACACTCAAAGAGATACGGCTAATAAACAATAAGGTAAAAATTATACTTACAAGCGGTTACGAAAATAAGGTTACCTTTAAAGATTATATAGAGAAAGAAACAGACGGTTTTCTACAAAAACCATTTGAAATAAAAGACATGGTAGAAATTTTTGAAAAAATATTGCCAGAGGCATTTATAAACGAAAAGGGGTAAAAATCTGAAGAGATACGTCAGTCTTAATAATTATTTGCAAGAAAAATTTGGTTCCAGGGTACATAAAATAGCTCTTGACGGAGGGTTTACCTGTCCGAACAGAGATGGCTCTAAAAGTGTGGGAGGATGTATATACTGTAATAGCAAAGGGTCAGGCACAGGAGCCTTTGGGGAAGAAAAATCCATTAAAAAACAGATGGAGAAAGGAATAAATTATCTTTCAAAAAGATTTAAAGCAGAAAAATTTATAGCCTATTTTCAATCCTATTCCGGCACCTACGGACCTGTAGAAAAATTAAAAGAATTATACGATTCCTCTCTTATAGATGAAAGAATAGTTGGAATATCAGTAGGAACAAGACCTGACTGTTTAAATAAAAAAATACTTGATCTTCTGGAAGATTATAAAAAACAGAACTATATGGTATGGCTTGAAATAGGGCTTCAGTCAGCACACAATAAAACTCTGGAACTTATAAATCGCCATCATAGCTTCGAAGATTTTCTCTTTGCTCTGGAAAAAGCAAAAGAAAGAGGTTTACTGGTATGCACTCATATAATATTCGGTCTTCCCGGAGAAGGTTATGAAGAAATGATTGAAACAGTGAAGAAACTTTCAGAACTTCCTCTGGATGGTATTAAATTTCACAGTCTTTATGTAATCAAAGGAACTCCTGTGGAAAATCTTCTTAAAAAGGGAATATATAAACCGGTAACACAGGAAGAATATGTAAATATTGTCTGTGAAGCGATCTCACTTCTTCCTGCTCATATTGTCATACAGAGACTTACAGGTGACCCGAAAAAAGGAGAATTAGTTGAACCTCAGTGGACTATGAATAAACAGAAGACACTTTCACTTATAGAAAAAACCCTTCAGGAAAAAGATCTATGGCAGGGAAAATTTTTCAAAGAATGATCGGCAGTATGACAAAAAAATTGTTTTTCAAAATCTATATAAGAGACTGTAAGAAAATAACCCTGGCAAATTGTTAGAACAGTTATCATCTTCGCGTCACGCGTTACGCGTCACGATATAGACTGTAAATATGATGGGGTTATTTCTCGACAAACCCTAAGTAGCAACAGAAAAAGCCAGGTAAATTCCCCGGTAAAAAACATTTAACGGAAGTTACCTGACTTTTATTCTAAATAGCATATAATCTGTATAACCAACAGATCCATAGAAAATATATTAGACGTCAAAAATTACATCTGCTGTGCCTGCATCATTCTTGCAATATGAGGAGGAATTCCTCCCACAGGATTCTGGCCGTTTTGAGGCACAATCATACCTGCCATCTGCAGAATATTGCCTGCCATCTGCCTTATGGGATCCTGTGAATTTTTATCACCCTTCATATACCAGTCGTAAAGTTTCTGTACTGAAGGCCCGTTAAAATTACCCATCATAATTTCCTGCCATGCAGACATAACCATATTACCGACAGACTGAGTTATCTCCACACCTGTAGGTGACATGACAGGATTATCTCCGAAAATTCCCGGTAAATTACCATTCACCTGTCCTCCTGTATCTCCAGGAACTCCACCTGGAGCACCTGCCTGAGGAGTGCCTCCCTGGGTGCCTGATGCACCTGTCTGAGGAGTGCCGCCGCCCGGGGCTGAAGCAGGCATCTGTGACTGGGGTACATAATTTCCCGGCTGACCTGGAGGAGCATTTACAAGGCTATTATCACCTTCCGGATGTACCCAACCCTGGACAGGACAGTGACCTGTCTGCTGTATGGTATTTGTAGCAGGGTCATAAGGTATCTGCCTTGTAGGTACATTCTGCCCGTCATTTGTGCCGTAATTGGCTTCTGCAACTACTACATAGGGAGGAGGAGGATCAGTATGGGTTTCTTTTATGATAGCCACATGTCCCCACTGACTGTTCTGTGTACCACCGTCTCCCCAGCATAATACATCTCCTGCCTGAGGAGAAAGTCCCGGCTGGCCGTTTGATTGTTTTTGATAACCTTCTCCCCAGTCCTTCGGGAAAAGATCCTCTGCATTTCCGCCTACAGGAAGAGGTCTGCCGTTTTCCCTGAAAACCCTTTGAACCCATTCTGCACACTGTTCCTGGGAACAGTCCGGTACATTACTGGTTGTTTTGGGAGCAGATATAGGTATATTTTCAGGTAATTCAGTGTTACCACTTACTGCCTTCTGTGCCTCTACGGAAAGTTCTGCTTTATCTTCCGGAGGGAGATTTGCTGTTTTCACATCATCAGGTTTATTATTCCCTCCTGTCTGGCCGGTAGTATTAGTGTTATTTGTCTGAGGTTTAGGCGCCGGAGCCTGTGTTTTTGGAGGAGATGAAGGTTTACTTCCTACATCATTTATTGCTGCCATTTATATATCCCCTTTCATAATCAAAATCAAAAGAAAGACAAAATTACTCTTATAACTGATATCACGCAGAATTAAAATTTGTAAATCATTTTTAAGTAAAATTTAAATTATTTAGATAACTGTCTCCAGATAAAATTTTATCTAAAGCTTAATTTACAACATAAAAAATGAAAATTCCTATACCATTAAATTATTATATTTTTCTAAAGATCTTCTTCTTCCAGAACCTGGAAAGGAGGGTGAATATAATAAAAAGGATTCTCAGAAGGGTTATCTTTATATGTCACAAGAGATTCTTTCCATTCTCTATATTTTCCCGGAGTCATACCATAACGTTTCATAAAGGTTTCTTTATCCAGGTCCTCTGCGGAGAAAGAAATTATATCAATTTCTTCTTTAGAAAAATTTAACTTTTCAAGCATCTGGGACAGTTCTTCCTTCAAAAAATGCCTTTTCTTCATAGATTTCACTGATTCTATCTTATCCTCAGGAATTTTATCCTTTAAATCGTCAAAGGTTTTATCTGTAATCTGGCAGAGTGGTATTTCCTGAGATGACGGTAATTGCTCTATTTTATTTTCTTCCGGTTTTATCTCAAAGGTTTTATCTGTAATCTCGAAGAGTGATATTTCCTGAGAGGCAGGCAATTGCTCTATTTTATTTTCTTCCGGTTTTATCTCATTTGTTCCCATATGAATTTTCACCTCTATTTTAAAAATATGATGGATAATAAAAATTATAACATAAAAAAAACCTAAAAAAAACCATATATTTTACAACAGTATATATAATACAATTCTATAGATTTTAAATCTATATATCCTAATTATAGATCGCAGAATTAAGAACAAACTATAAAAATATTTCATGCTTTGCTCATAAGGATTATATAATAAATTTTTTAATCTATACAATGTAATTATATAGATTTAAACTCTATACATACAAAATACATATATTTCTAAAAAAATAAAAATTTGACTTGTCTGAAAGATTAACTTAAAATATTTTCATGGAACATTCCTCAATAACAAAAAAAGATAAAATCATCGGCTGCCTCCTGGGCACTGCAGCAGGTGACAGTCTTGGCCTTCCCTGTGAAGGTCTTTCAAAAAGAAGGCAGAAAAAAATCTATCGTGAAATAAAGGGCCATGCTTTTTTCTTTAATAAAGGTATGGTATCAGATGATACGGAACATACTGTTATGGTTGCGAAAGCCCTTCTGGAAACAGATGGCGAAGTAAAATCCTTCATAAAAAACCTTTCATGGAAGTTTCGTTTCTGGTTTATGTCCCTTCCTGCCGGCATTGGTATGGCAACACTGAAATCCTGTCTTAAACTGTGTCTTGGATGGCCGGGAGATAAAAGCGGAGTTTTTTCAGCCGGGAACGGTCCTGCTATGAGAAGTGCCATTATAGGTGTTATTTACGGTGAAAACAGGGAAAAGATGAAAGAACTGGTAAGGGCTTCCACATGGATAACCCACAGAGATCCGAAGGCTGAATATGGTGCACTGGCAGTTGCCCTTGCTGCCTACATGTCAGATAAAGAATGTTCCCCTGATGAATATTATATAGAACTGGAAAAGCTTATTGGAAAAGAAGGGGAAGAATTACTCTGTCTGGTAAAAAAAGCCGTGGATTTTGTTTCCACCGGAAAAAGCACTGAAGATTTTGCAGAATCCATAGGACTCGGCAGGGGTATAAGCGGATATATATACAACACAGTTCCTCCTGTGATTTACTGCTGGTTTAAACACAAAAAAAATTTTCGTGACAGTCTCATAGATATGGTAAGATGCGGAGGAGATACTGATACTACAGGGGCAATACTGGGAGCTATTACAGGTGCGGCAGGAGGAAAAGAGGTTATACCGGAAGAATGGATTAACAATATATGGGACTGGCCTCTATCGGTAACATGGATAGAAGAACTCGGTAAAAGTCTTTCTGAAAATAATAAAAATAACATGGCAAAATCAAATTTTGCAGGTTCTTTTGTAAGAAATATCTTTTTTACTATCATTGTTCTTCTTCATGGATTCAGGAGATTATTGCCGCCTTACTAATAAAATATACTGTTTACGGATCTTGATATGGAAAAGTTAAAAAATTCAATATTAATGTCTTTTTTTTTTTTTGAATAAATTTTTTCCAAATTAGCAGGATTCAGCTTTTCTTTTATAGTATATTGTAATTCAATCAAAAAGTTATCATAATATCAGAGGGGGGCTAGTTTATGAAAAGTTCTTTTATCAAATACTTTTACATCATTTTTATAATAATAACTATTGGAATTATCTTTACCAGTTGTGGCGGAGATAATAATATTATAACCCCGGTTACCAATAATCCTCAAAATATAAACCAATCAACTCCACCGCCTCAAACAATAACAAAACATGTCGCAGGTTATATTTATGCCACTTCCGGACAGGGAAGTATGGCAGAAAATTTTATTATCTTAGATATCCCTGCCACAGGACAGGATTCTTTCCCTGCTCAGATGTCAGGCTATTTACAACAGAATTACCCTGCCGAATGGAATAAGCCGGAAATACAGGAGATTTATACTCAACTCTCTGATGAGATGGTACAGTGGAAACCACTACTTCAGTATAAATCTTCTGCTCAATTGTTTACACTTTATTCAGACCCCCCCATAAATGTCAATTCAGACGGCTATTTTGAAACAGATGTACCGGTTCAATCCACTGATGATACAGTGGGATTTGAAGTAGTTTTAAATGATAAAGAACATTTTTCTGTAAATAGAACTTCCTTTGCCGATTTACTTACCTCCACCGGAGGAACTGATGGACAGCTTAAATCCTGTTCTAAAACAGTCTTTGCTCTTCCTGGAGGTATTACGATCTTTAAAATATTTGCTACTGCTATGAACCTTAAAGAATCATGTCTCACCTTTAGTCTTGATAATTCTTCTATAGGTACAATAACACCTCCATTCTATCTAAAAATCAAAGGTCAGGAAAATTTTTCTATTGCCTATGGAGTATTTAAAGCAGTAAATAACGCCTCTGGAATGGCTAAAACAGGTATAATTAACGCTAAAACTTCTAATGGAGTAAGCGGACAGAATATCCCTATGCCGGTAGAAATAATCCATGAGACTGTTTCTATATCAGGAAAAGTATTTTCAGGAGGAAGTCCTCTTATAGATGGAAATGTAAAATCTATAGGGCCAAAATCTTTCTGTCATCTGGATACTGAAGGGAATTATATATTGCCGGAAGTTTTTGAAGGAACGAACAGGGAAATAATTGCAACATGGTGGACTGATGATGCAGGAAAGAGGACAAAACATGTTGAGATTAGGTACGTAGATTCCCTTAATGGGAATCTGACTGATTTTAACTTTGGGGTTCCTCCTACGCCGACACCGACATTTACACCAATATATACCCCAACGCCTACTTATCCTCCTCCAACAGATCTTTATTATGAATATATAACTGAAAAAATTATAGAACAAAAAATACTGTGGCAAGAAGAATTAGGTTGGGAGCAAGGTATACAGAAAACAGTGAACTGGTTAAATGGAGAGGTAATAGATACACCTGTTCCTCTCGAAATAAAGGAAGCTATACGAGAAGCTAAAGTAAATGAATTTAATTCTTATAGTATGAAGATTTATTTTAAAAGTGGTGTAATAGATGGCATAACTGATCCTAATCCATTCCCTACAACAGTAACAAATACATATTTACAAAATTCAGTTATAACTACTTCTGGCCAAGCTGGTACAGTTAAGAATTTAAGAGTATTAATGTTAGGTCCAGCCGCATTTGAGACAGGTGACCATCATTGGGTCTTTTCTAATATTAAGTCATCTTTTGAAAAAAACCATTATACCGTTACTCGTTTAGGTGTATTTACATATCAGTTAATTGGCGGACAAACTCCAACCCCATCTCTTCCTCCTTCTTTGACTCCAACTCCAATTCCAGATGTTATGTTTTTCTATCCAGCCTTCAAAGAGCCCAAATCAGGTAAGTATATAATGCGTTGCTCTGTAATAAATGGGGAAGGTCTCGTAAGGCCGGAAGATTTTACACATATGGGTGATTATGGTGTGGTTTATATTATGGCCCATGGTTTCACAAATTTACTAATGGCCTGTCCATTTTATGCAAATGATGAACAATTAAATAATTGGATAACCCATGTCCCCCAGAATTATTGGGAGTATCATGAAATGGCATTTTCTCCATTCTATGAGGAAGGGGAATTTACACCTAAAGATATGATATATTATAGAATTATTGCCCTGCGTCCTGAATTTTTCAGAGCTTATCCTCAAAATCTCAGTGGTTCCCTTGTTTATGTAAATGGTTGTTCTACCTGGGAGTTGCATGATACAAACAAAGTTTTCCCGGATGCTAAAGTTTATATAGGCAATAGTGGATGGATAGATATAGGGAAAGGAGCTTTAGGGGCATACAATTTCTTTAAGTATATGCTTGGTGAAAAGAATAGTTTTATGGCTCCAATGAGTGCTAGGGAGGCTTTCAATAAAGTATCTGATATGTTCACAATTAACTATAACCCCGAGATGGATACTGGATCTAAGAATGAAAATGATAATACCTATCTGTATACTGATAGTGCAACTGTTATAATGCAAAAAAAATAAAATCACTTTCTTAAAAATTATTCAGGAGATATAGATTATGAATGCCTGCAATGAAAATAATAAAGATTATGTCTCTTCAAATAATCTACCAGAAACTGATTTTAAGAAATATTCCAACCCTTTTTTTGTAATTATTATGGGAGTTTTATGTCCTTTAATCTGCGGGTTTATATTATTTATAACATACAGTTTTGTACAATGCAGTATGGTAGGATATAATATTATGTGCCGCAATTGGTTTCTTGATTTAGCCTGGCATATTCTTTACAGTTGTCTTATCGGTCTGGGGATAGGGGCTTTTATTTCTCTGGGGGCAAAGGAAAATAACTTTACCGACAAAAAGGTGGTTTATATACTGATAATTTTATGTCCACTTCTTGCTTATTTATTTTTTGTTCTTGCTATATATATAAGTGATTTACCTTACTGTGATATAAGACAATTTAATTTCAGGGAATTTGTATTCGAATTATGGCGTAGTACACCAAATCAACCCTTGAGATTTCAACTGCCAGGTATTGCTAATACAGCATCTGGTGAAATGTATAAATATACATATTATATTCTCAAGGTTTACCGTATTCTCACTCTGGGTAAAGTTGATACTAGGGATTTAGCCTGTATAATCAACATACAGGCATGGTTTATCCAGTATATCATTACTGCTTACTGTGCCTGGAGATATACTATTTTTTCCTGTCCCTGGCTTTCACCTTCAAATTTTTCTGAAATGAATAGAAAAGGCTGGTTTATATTTTTTATTAAAAAGCTACAACGAAGGCTATTTTAATTATATAAAAGGAGGAAATTTTTATGAAAAAGAGACTCTTTATATCACTCATAATAATAACAGTATTTTTTTCCATCATCATTATAACCGGCTGTGGAGGTGGAAAAGATAACATAATTACTCCACCTTCCATATTCAATCAAAATCCAACCAACAACACTGTAACTGATGGTGCATATATAAATATACGAGTAAAATGGCCTCAAGAAGGTTCACATGGAAACATTATTATGTCTTCAGATAGTGAAGAAAATACCCTTACTGCTTCTATGCCAAACGGCGTAACAAAGATTATAGTTAAAGTGCGTCCAGCTCCTGATCCAAATGATCCCAATGCACCTCCTGATGATCCAAGTATTTATTTTGAACATGGTTATCATGAAATTACTGCACCACCAGATTATGCTATTATTGATAGCACAGTTACTTTCGGACATCTTCCTGCAGTGAAGGTAATAGTAAGATCGGAAACTTATGATATACGAGGTCTTCTAGCTATAGCAGAAAAAGAATTTCAACTATATGTTGAACCAGATAATGAAGTTACTCTGGATTTAGGTTACACAAACATATACGTAAAAGTAGCCCCTATATTTAGAAGGTATTCAAGAAGAAGAACCTGATGAATTATTACCTTTAAAAGCAAGTGAAACTTATATAAGAACAAACGTTGTGTTAGAATCTCCAGATTTACTACCTAAACCTACTCCCATTCCCACATCTTTTCCTGGCAAAGAAAGCGATACAATGCAAAGCCAGGAATCTGTCGGAGTAGAATATATTAAAGCCAGATATACCATAGTAGGCGGATATGGTGCATTAACAACAGATGGAATAAATTACTCACAATCAGTAACTCTAAATACTGATTACAATGGTGTATGTAAGAAAGTAAAATTAAGAGCAGATACCCATTTAGATATGCAAATACGATATGAATTTTTCCTTGACCGTAATAATCCTGATACTGTCAGTATCAGTGATATTCGAACTACAGAAGTTTTTGGTATGTATGCATGGCAGGTAGTCGCCAATCCTTCTCAGATTAAAATAAATGAATTTTCCACAGTCAAAGTAGGTTTTTTGGTAGATTATTCAGATTTTCCATATTACTATCTACCTCCATCAGCAGCACAAAACAGAAAAATATTCTTTGAGGTAATAGATCCCAATACAGGAGGTTCGTTTAACCCAACAGAAGCTTTTACGGGAAATGACGGAATATGTTCTTCTATATTCACATTACTGGTAGAAGGCATAACAGTAAACGTCAGATATGTTTTCCCTATCTATCCCGAATTATATCCACAGAGCAGCCCTTATTATTACATAGAAGGTTCCTGGATACCTGACACTTCATCAGGCAAATCTTCAACTATAGAATCATCAGGAAATAAAAACCACATATTCAAAGAAAAGAAACGTGGATTTGTAAGATTCGACGAAAATAACAATCAGGTAATAGAAGAACTTCCTGATCCCAACATACCCTTACAGATACAAAATTATCCTGATAAAATATCTTTCCCCTATAAAGATAATTTAATCAACTTAAAAACAGACTGCTATAAATCAATCAAATAATTTTACAAATTAAAGGGAAGTGTAACAGTGATTGCTCACTTCCCTTTAACATCCAACCCCCGAACGCCCAAAAAACCCCTATGATCTCCCAAATTAACGGGTCAACTCACCTGTTACCCTTATTTATGTATTTTTATGAAATCAACTATAATCAGTAATAAAAAAAATATACATGGAAATGATAAAGATAAAAAAATTATGTTATAATATACAAAAAAATAAGGAAATATCCAATCAAATGATTTACGATGCAGTAATTATAGGAGCAGGCCTTGCAGGATGCTCTTCTGCTCTGGCGGTAATAAAATCAGGTAAAAAACCTGTTATTCTTTCCAGAGGTCTTGGCAATCTTTATTCCTCGTCCGGTTATATAGATTTGCTCGGTTACTATCCTGTTACAGAGAGAAAACCTCTTCTGTCACCGGTTTTATCTCTTCAGAAATTAATGGATGAAAGACCTGCACATCCTTACACTATAACAGGCATAGATATTATTAAAGAAGCTTTCTCATATTTTCTCACAGTAAGTAAAGATATGGGTCTTCCCTACTGTGGTTCTATTGAGAAGAATATACTTATGCCAACGGCAGTGGGCTCCCTTGTACCTACAACATTTTTTCCGAAAACTTCTGAAATTAATATATTTGATTTTGAAAAAATAGTAGTCACAGGAATAAGAGAATTGATAGATTTTTTTCCTGCCTACTGTGCATCAAATCTGGAAGTCCACCGTGGCAGAAAAATAGATTTCCTCCGGGTAGAGCTCGGATTAAAAATGGACAGAGAATTAAACAGTTATGATATTGCCCTTTTTATGGAACAGAAAGAAATAAGAGATATTTTTATAAAACAATTGAAGTCTATTGAAAAGGGAAGTCTTATACTGGTGCCTGCAGTTCTGGGAGTAAAAAAATGGAAAGAAATTCTCAGTCATATAGAAGAAAGTCTTCAGTGTAAAATTCTGGAAATTCCTACACTTCCTCCGTCAGTTATGGGTTACAGACTCGGAGAAGCATTACTGTCTTATTTAAAAAATAAAGGTGTGAATATAATCATAGGAAATGGCGTAGATTACTTTAAAGGTAATAAATATATTGAAGAAGTTGGTATTACAGGAGCAAGCGGCAGGATAAAAAAATTCAGAGGGAAAAGTTTTATTCTTGCCACAGGCGGAATTTTAGGAGAAGGCCTTTCTGTTTACCCGCAGGAAATTAAAGAAACAGTTTTTAATTTACCTGTATTAAATCCTTCTCCGACTTCTACGGAAAATTTCTTTAATCTTGAAGGACAGCCTTTATCATATACAGGCGTGAAGGTAAATAATAATCTTCAGCCTGTAGACACTTCAGGTAAAATAATGTTTGAAAATCTTTTTGTTGCAGGAGCAACTCTTTACGGCTACGATCCCTTCCTTGAAAAAAGCGGTAATGGTGTGGCACTTGTTACAGGGTATAAAGCAGGATTAATGGCTGCAGGTGAAAAAAATGAGTAAAAATCATAATCTGGATCACTGTCTTAAATGCAGTATATGTCATACCCAGTGTCCTGTGGTAATGAATTATCCTGCTTTTCCCGGCCCAAAACAATTAGGGCCTGAACTTGAGAGATTAAGGCTTTCAAGAAGAGATGGGGAAGTTCTGGAAATAGATAATATCCTGTCTTACTGCACAAACTGCAAAAGATGTGATGAAGCCTGCCCTCATGGTGTAAAACCTTCCTATTATAATCTCAAAAATAAAGAGATATTACATTTACATCCTTCTGAAAGGTTAAGAAACTGGATTCTTGCCCATAATGTATGGTGGGGAAAAATGGCAACAGTTGTTCCCGGGTTCAGTAATTTCGCCCTTCAATTTCCACTGACAAAATTAGGCATGGGACTGTTCGGTATAGCGAACAGAAATCTGCCTGCCTATAAAAAACAGACTTTAAAGATTAAAAAAGAAGAAAAAAATAAAAAAGCCCTTTATTATCCTGGCTGTTTCGCTTCTTTTAACGAGCCGGAAATTATTCAATCCACAATAAATATCCTTGAGTCCTGTAATTATCAGGTAGAAATTGCCCCTGTAGACTGCTGCGGAACACCTATGGTCACAAATGCACTCTTCAATGAAACAAAAGAACTGGCAAGGAAAAACACAAAAATTTTTCTGAAATATATAGAAAAAGGATATAAAATAATTACTACCTGTTCAAGCTGCGGCCTTGCCTTAAAACAGGAATATAAAGATCTCATTGCAAATGAAGATGTAGAAAACCTTGCAAAACATATATGGGATCTCTTTGAATTACTCGAAGAAGAAGAAAATCTTCCTTTTGACAGGAAGAAAAAGAAAATCGAAAAAGCTTTCTACCATGTGCCATGTCACTTAAAAGCCCAGGGTATAGGTATACCGGCGGCAAATATTTTAAGAGACTTCGCAGTAGAGGAATTAATAGTTGAAGACAGTTATTGCTGCGGTATAGCAGGAACTTATGGATTTAAGAAAGAAAAACATAATTTATCACTTGAGATTGGTTCTTCTTTATTTAACACTATAAAAGAAAGTGGAATTTCGCTTGTAATAACCGACTGCGGAACATGTAAGGTACAGATTGCTGATGGAACAGGCCTCACTGTTAAACACCCTGCTTTATTATTAAGTGATTTCATTTCCCGTAACGCGTAACCCTTTACGATTCAACAAATCATCTACTGTATCCTTTAACTTTTTAAATTCTTCCTCCAGTTCAAGAGTATCAATTTGTTCCATCCTGTTTTCTTTCGCCTTAATCTCAATATTAAAAGCCGCCATACCAAGCTTTCTTGCCTCTATATTCCGGGAAGTTCCTTTAATAGTATGAGCCAGATATATTATAGCTTCTTTATTTCCCCCGGGAAGTTTATTTTTAAGTTCCTGAATGTTAGCAGCCAGATCAGTCATACTCTCCAGAAGTATTTCTCTGCAGAATTGCTCATCACCGCCGGTACGCATGAGGAATTCTTTCCAGTTAAGAATGGTTCCTTCTTTTTCATCTTTTGCTGAAACTGAAGTCCCTTCATTGCTATTACATTTTATTACCGAAATAAGATCTTCAGATTTTACTGGTTTTGATATATAACCATTCATTCCTGCTTTAATACACTTTTCTCTGTCACCTTTAATTGCATGGGCAGTCATAGCAATAACAGGAACTTTATGGTTAATTACATTTGACTTCTCATCTCTGATTATTCCTGTGGCTTCCAGTCCATCCATCTCCGGCATCTGAATATCCATAAGTACTATATCATATGTTTTTGTCTCAAGAATGTTTACAGCCTCTCTCCCGTTTGCTGCCACATCTGCACTGTAACCGAGTTTATTCAGTATCTGAATTACTATTTTTTGATTGATGTTATTATCTTCTACAAGAAGAATACTGGTTTTATATCTGGTCTGACTTTTATATTCCGGAGATATAATAACTACCTCTTCTTCTTTCTTTACCAGATCTGTTACGAGACAGTCATAAAGCTGTGAAGGTTTTATCGGTTTTGTAAGATAAAAATTAATTCCATATTTTTTCAAATACTCTCTATCGAAAGATCTGTCAAGTGATGTAAGAACTATAAGGCCTGTTTCTTTCAACTCACTATCTTTAATAATTTCCTCACATAAAGAAAAACCATCCACTCCGGGCATCTGCATATCAATCAGAACAATTTCAAAAGGACATCCTTTAAGTTTTGCATCCTTTAATTTTTTCATGGCAACAATGGCATCTTCTGCTTCATCAAACAAACAGTGCCATAATGTTAAATACTCTCTAATTATATAACGATTTGTTTCATTATCATCTACTATGAGTATATGATGTCCTGTAAGATCGCCGGTAATATCAGATTTTTTCTCGACTTCTTTCTGATGTTCAAATAAAGCTGTAAAGAAAAAACAGGAGCCTTTGCCTTCTTCACTTGAAACTCCTATATGGCCATTCATCATTTCTACGAGATATTTTGAAATAGCCAGTCCAAGGCCTGTTCCGCCATATTCTCTCGTAGTTGAACTATCTACCTGTGAGAAAGATTTAAAGAGCCTGTCCATACGACTCTGAGGAATTCCAATACCGCTATCTCTTACAGTAAATTTTATGAGACTTTCTCCGTCTCTTTCTTCTTCCAGATTAACCCTTAAAGATATATCTCCTTTTTCAGTAAACTTGATTGCATTTCCCATAAGATTAATCAAAATCTGACATAATCTTCCGGGATCACCTTTCAGATAGACAGGAACCTTAACATCAATGAGATAAGATATTTCCAGTTTTTTTTCCTGTCCCTTTATTGCCAGCATATCCATTATATCTTCAATAATCAGTCTCAAATTGAATTTAATTACTTCAAGTTCCAGTTTACCTGATTCTATTTTGGAAAAATCCAGTATATCATTGATTATATTCATAAGTGATGTGGCAGATATTTTTATTATGTGAGACAGATCCTTCTGTTCTCTTTTTAATTCAGTATCCAGTAGCAATCCTGTGGCACCAATAATTCCATTCATAGGTGTACGAATTTCATGACTCATATTGGCAAGAAACTGACTTTTGGCTATATTTGCAGATTCTGCCCTTTCCTTGGCTCTCAGTAACAATTCATTTGTCCTGGCAAGTTCCTTTGTTCTTTCACCTACAAGGCTTTCAAGTTCTTCTTTTGATCTTAAAAGTAATTCCCGGGTTTCTCTACGAAGGGTAATATCTCTGGAAATGCCTGCTATACCTATAACAGAACCAGTATCATCATAAATAGGACTTTTAATAGTTTCAACCCATTCCATCCTGTTTGTTTTATCAGCAATAGGCTCTTCCATTACTTTTCTCAGGCCTGAAATTATAATTTCTCTGTCATCTTTTATGTATTTTTCTGCCATATGCGAAGGCCATATCTCACTATCTGTTTTATTTATTACATCCTGAACACCGCAGGTCGTGAGAAAAGGTTCATTTACAGCTATATAAAGACTTTCTTTGTTTTTCAGCCAGGCTATATCGGGAATATTATCGAGTAATGCCCTTTGCTGTTTTTCTTTTAATTTCAATTTTTCCGAAGTAATCTGGAGGCTCTTTTCAGTTTCAATTCTCTCTGAAATTTCCTTCTGAATTTCTTTTATATATAATTTCTGTATATAACTGTAATTTAAAATTAACGGAATTGCCAGAAAGAGAAAGAAAATACCCCAGAAGAAAGATATTATAAGATGTTTTTCCAGAAGTTTTTCTACATAGGTGATATTATATTCTGCTCCTGAAAGATAAATATTTCCTTTTTTTGATGTTTCAGGGATTATTACAGTTCTGAAAGTACCCCATCTGTCAGTATAGGTAACATAGGTAGGAGTTTTTTTATTAAAGGTCTCTTTTAACTCATTACTTGAATCATCGTATAAATCAAAATATCTCACTTCTGCCTTTTCTTTTAATTCTTCCTCTGTAGCACTCGAAGATGTTAAATATACATGTCCATCAAGTCTGATAACAGTATAGAGAAATTTAAAGCCATTTTTATCTGTATATTCAGATAGGGCCTCAATATTTTTCCAGTCTTCATCTTCTGTTATAGATTTTTTATCTACTGCTCTATCATGGAAATCTTCGGGAAGAATATATTTTATTGCATTTGCACCTATATATAGACTGTTATCAATATTTTTCATTATATCTTCTTTAAGGGAAATATAATTCCATATTGTATAGATAAAAACACCGAAAATATAAAAAACTATGGCTATAATAAGTAACCAGGCTTTTTTTATCTTCTTTATACTCATCTTAGAAGTTCCTTTAAAATTCAAATTTCTAAAAATAATATACCATAAAATTCAATTATTTAATTATCATTCCTGAAAAAAATTCACTTTTTATATTTTTCAAAAAAAAACTGGATCATTAATAAAAATATTGTTATAATATAGTCTATGTTAAATAAAATCTTAAATATCTACAAACCGGCACCTCACAAAGAAAAAATTCCTCCGAATGAAGTACCACGAGAATATGAACGGTACCGCACTCAGATGATGATTACCATCTTTATCGGTTATGCAGGCTATTATTTTGTCCGTCAGAATTTCTCCATGGCAAAACAGTATTTAATAAATAACATGCACTATACCACAGGTGACGTAGGTATTATAGCCTCAGCTCTAACAATAGCTTACGGGATAAGTAAATTTGTCATGGGAAATGTTTCCGACCGTTCCAATCCGAAATATTTTATGGCTACAGGCCTTATACTCTCAGGAATTGTAAATCTTATTTTCGGTTTTCTCCCTTCTATTTCCCTTATGATTTTCTTCTGGTTTCTTAACGGATGGTTTCAGGGTATGGGATGGCCTCCCTGTGCAAGAACTATTACTCACTGGTTTTCCGACCGTGAAAGGGGAACTAAAATGGCCATATGGAATCTTGCCCATAATGTCGGCGGAGGTACAGTTGGCCCCCTTGTAACTCTTGCACTTATGATTTTTGTAACCTGGAAAAGTATTTTCTATGCCCCGGGAATTCTTGCCATTATTATAGGCATAGGAGTAATAATATTTTTACGTGATACCCCTCAATCAACAGGTCTTCCTCCTATAGAGGAATATAAAAACGATTACCCTGGCACTACTATTGATGATAGAGAAAGAGAATTATCCTCTAAAGAAATACTCATGAATTTTGTCTTCAACAATAAATTCCTCTGGATTTTAGCTATTGCCAATATATTTGTTTATATTGTCCGTTATGGTGTTGTGAACTGGTCTCCCATCTATCTTACAGATGTAAAGGGCTGTTCTCCGGAGCTTGCCAGATGGCAGTTTTTGATATTCGAATATGCAGGCATCCCGGGCATGTTGCTCTCAGGATGGGCAAGTGATAAAATTTTTCATGGCAGACGTGCTCCCATGTCTGTTCTATATATGGTAATAGTTACAGGAGCAGTATTTGTTTACTGGCTTAACCCTCCGGGACATTTCCTTGTAGACTCCTTATCATTATTTGCCATAGGATTTTTAATCTACGGGCCTGTAATGCTTATAGGTATTGCAGCAGTCGATCTTGTGCCTAAAAAAGCAGCAGGCACAGCAGCAGGTTTTACAGGTTTATTCGGTTATCTGGGAGCCACTGTTGCAGAAGCAGGTATAGGAAAGGTTGTTCAGTATTATAACTGGACAGGAGGATTTATAGTTTTAATTGCCTCTGCAATACTTGCTGTTTTATTACTTTCCCTGACATGGAATGTTCACGACAGAAGTAAAGAATAGTGAAGGGTGAAGGGTGAAGGGTGAAGGGTGAAAAGTCCTCAAAATTAATAATTCAGAAAATTATTTTTGTAATATTATTTTTATTCCTCCCCCTTTTTTCATTATATGGTCAGACATTACAGGAATGGATAATAGAAGGTAACAAACTATTTGCAGAAGGTAAATATGAGAAAGCCATAGGGTGTTATGATAAAGCAATAGAAATTGACTCTTCTTCTGCCGATGCCTGGAGATATAAAGGCGACAGCCTTTACTTTCAGAGAAAATATAAAGAAGCAGTTATATGTTATGATAAAACCATTGAGATAGACGACAAATATTTCTTTGCCTGTCTTAACAAAGGTCTGTCACTTTATTATCTTACAGAATATAAAGAAGCAGTTAAATGTTATGACATGGCAATAGAACTCAATCCTGCCTATACAAAAACCTGGATTAATAAAGGTATAGCTTTTGCCCATATGAAAAAATACGATGATGCGATTTATTGTTATAACAGAGTGATAGAAATGGATTCTTCATGTAAAGATGCCTGGAATTATAAAGGTCTTGCTTTATTTAAACAGAAGAAGTATGAAGAAGCAATTTTATGTTATGATGAAGCTCTAAAAATTGACCCGAAGAACAAGGAATTACAATATAATAAAGAAAAAGCCCTCAAGGCTCTGACAAAATAATCATAATGCGTAATGCGTCTACTCACTGTTCACTCTTCACCGGTCACTGTTCACTACTCACTGTTCACCGGTCACTATTCACCGTTCACTGATAACCGTTCACTGATAACTGGTCACTGATAACTGGTCACTGATAACTGGTCACTGATCACTGATCACTGTTCTCCTGCCGGCTTCAACATTCCCTTTACTATCATAGTGCAGTAGAGACTTTCCACTCCGCCGGGGGCTGCTCCCCATATTTTATCATTTTCTTTCGGCCACCCTGTTACCCTTTTACCGTCAAGGGTAAAAATGATTATCCTTTTCTCATAACATGTAAGAAAAGGAAGATATTCATTCGTAACATAAGACAGAGTGCTGACTATTTCGTCTCTTCTTTTCGAGTCCATTACCTCATTTAGTTCTTCTGCAAGTTTTTCCGTATCTATTTCCCTGCCCTTATAGTTTATTTTTGATGTAAGTCCTGAAGCTTTTCCTATAATAGATTCTTTATAATAAAAACGATTGAGAGACATAGAAGGGTGTCCGTATTTTGAGAGCTGGGAACCATTTTCTGCTGCCAAGTCAAAATTTCCTTCCTGTACTATTGTTCCGTAAAGATCAAGAGGAATAACCCTGATCTGTGAGGGGATACCGAATTTAGTAAGCTGTGAAGAGGAAGCTTCTGCAAGGAGGATTAAATCATTGAGACCGGCAGGGGAAACAATTTCCAGATTTATATCCTTCCCATCAGTTGTTAACCATACATTCCTTCTAACATCTTTTTTATATCCTGCATCCAGAAGAATTTTTTCTGCTTTACCCTGGTTGTAATCGTACCTGGTAAGATCTTTATAAAAATTTTCACTGAGCCATTCTTTCCGAAAAGATTTCGGAATACCGAAACTGTAGTCGTCTACTGTTTCTCCGTAACTATAGGCCACCTGTCTCACCATATCTCTGTTTATAATATGAGCTATAGCTTTACGAAAATTCAAATCCTTTGTCGGATATTTTTTACAGTTATAAATAAGGCCGAATTCACTCATATCATAGGGGGTAATAAGAGTAGTTCCGGGATTACGTTTTAAAATTTCCTGTGCCACATCATAGGGGCATGCAGGAGCAACTGCGTCCATCTCTCCTGCCATAAGGTATGACCAGACAACTTCATTACTTCCCCACCTCATGATTCTGATTTTCTCTATATGCACATTAGATACTTCATAATAATGTTCATATCTGTCAAGTATTATATCAGAAGCTGTAACCTTGCCTATTTCAAACGGCCCTGTTCCTATCGGGAGAGAGGGATGATATTTATAAAGAACTTCCCTTACTTTCTGTGCTTCTTTATGATATTCTAAAAGCAATTTTTCATCATTTTTATCTATATTTTTCTCTTTTTCTCTCAGATCGGGAATTAAATCTGCCCATTCCCCGAAGATATGATGAGGTGATGTAATTGTTTCGGTAAGAACGCGGATATTATTTACAGGAGAAATCCTATTCCATTTAAATATTACAGTACTATCATCAGGACATTCTATATCCTGAAGATTGCGCCATACCTCCCAGTTTTTCAAATATCCTATATAAAAAGTAGTCTTTACATCGCGGGAGGTAAATTTTTCTCCGTCATGCCATGTAACACCCTTTTTTAATTTTACAGTAAGGGTAAGAGGGCCTTCTATAAAGGATTCTCCGAGACGTGAAATATATTCTTTACAGGTGGGAATATAAACAAATAGAGGTTCATGAACAAAGGGGCCTGCCACTCCAACCCCTCCCGGTGCCCAGGGATTTCCATGATAGGCAGGAGGAATATCCCAGTTTCCTGCCGTATAGAATACACCTTTTTCTGCTACCCTCTCAGCACAGCCTGAACATATCAATAAAATTATAAAGGCAATCAATATTTTTGTCATTAAAAAATGCTGACTTACTCCCAATTTACAATTCATAGGCTTTTCCCGTGAATCGTAATAATCTACTAACGACCATGACCGGTCAGGTCACAAATAACCAGAGAATAATCCTCCCGTCACGCGTTACGCGTTACGCGTTACGATTATATTCTTACTTCTTATCTTCCATACTGACATGAACAATCTTCCATCCCATAGGAGATAACTGCATAACCAGTTTCAAACATTTCTCCTCTCCAGGGACTTCCATAAGAAATTCTGCTCTATCAAGACCTGGTATTGGTTTTTTAAGAAGGTTTAAAGGTTTACCTCCATTTTTATTCACACATTCAATATACAGGTCTATAGCTTTTTCCGGATCTTTATATGTGGAACTCATATAATCTTTTATTCTCTCCTTACCATGAGGCCCTGCAATAAGCCTGTCTATCTTCTCATAAGCAGCCATGGAAGAACCAAGGAAATAGCCTATATACCATGTAACAAACATAACAGATATTACTACAGGTATGAGGAATTTCAGATTTGCCTTCAATGATATGCCAAAAGAGAGTTTTTCTTTATTAAGATTGCTGTTTCTGACACCATAGATAAAATAAATAAGGAGTCCCAGTAAAAGCCAGTAGACAAACCTTATCCATGTCAATAACGGCAGTTGAATCATAAGATATACACAGGCAATGGCTCCAAGTGCCGGTATAATAGGTACAAGAGGACATTTAAAAGGTCTAGGACGTTCAGGGTCTTTATAACGAAGAATAATGACACCGACACAGACAAGTACAAAGGCAAAAAGTGTACCTATATTACAGAGTTCCACCACTTCATTGATATTTGCAAAGGCAGAAAAAATAGCTACAAGAATACCTGTAAGTATTGTAGTAACATAGGGTGTCTGATATTTCGGATGAACACCTGCAAAAATTTTGGGTAATAATCCGTCTCTGGACATAGAGAAAAATATACGGGGCTGTCCCATCTGAAATACAAGAAGAACTGCGGCCATAGCCACAACTGCACCGAAAGATATTATCCCTGCTGCCCAGTGCATACCTCTTAAGCTGAAGGCTTCTGCCAGAGGGTCACCTGTGCCTAACTGTGCATAGGGAACCATTCCGGTAAGGACCAGGGCTATTAAGATATAAACAATAGTGCATATAATAAGGGAACCCATCATACCTATAGGAAGATCCCTGCTGGGATTTTTCGCCTCTTCTGCCGTAGTAGAAACTGCATCAAAACCAATATAAGCAAAGAAGATAAGAGCAGAACCGGTAAAAACCCCCTGCCATCCGTTTGGCATAAAAGGATGCCAGTTTTCAGGCTGTATAAATTTTACACCTACTATGATAAAGAAAAGCAGTATAAGGAGCTTTAGCCCTACAAAAACATTATTCATTGCAGAAGATTCTTTAATACCAACCACAAGTACCAGAGTTATGAACATAACTACAAGAAATGCAGGAAGGTTGAACATAACAGGAATAGAACCTATATGGGGAGCCTGTGCCAGAACAGCAGAATTTGCAAGTCCATCTCTGTAATTTGTTGCAAGCCACAGGGGAAAATGAATGCCAAGACCTTCCAGAAGCTGTACGAAATAATCACTCCATGAAATAGCAACAGCTACATTCCCGACTGCATATTCAATAATAAGATCCCATCCTATTATCCAGGCAATAACCTCTCCTAAAGTGGCATAAGAATAGGTATAGGCAGAACCGGAAATAGGTATAAGTGAGGCAAATTCCGCATAGCATAAAGCTGTAAAGGCACAGCATATGGCAGTTATTACAAAGGATATAATTATGGCAGGCCCTGCCCCTAAATGAGCCGCTCCGCCTGCAGTGGCAGAACCGATTGTAGCAAATATACCTGCTCCTATAATTGCACCAACACCGAGAGCAATGAGATCTACAGGGCCAAGAGCTCTTTTCAGTTTATGTTCCTGTGCTTCGGATTCCTGAAGAATCATATTCAGATTTTTTGTTTTAAAAATATGTGACATATAACCTCCAAATTTTTTCTAATTTTTGTACAATTCTCTATTCTGCTATGAGTTAGGAATGACAATTAAATAACTGTCTCAAATATATTAAATCGTGACGCGTAACGCGTAACGCGTAACGCGAGGAAAGAGACTATTAATAAATTTCTATTCCTTAGTTTCATAACCTTCCATAATTTATTCCTTTCGTACCCTTTAACCAGTAACCAGTAAAGTGAAGATTATTTAGGAATGAAGTAAAAATAACTGTCGCATATGAGGGTTGGGGGTTCTGGGTCCTGGATTTTGGGTTAAGAAGTTTTAAAACCTAAAAACCCATAACCCATAACCTAAAACCTGAGACAATTAATTAATTTTCATTCCTTATTGGTTGTTATGATATTAACTATAAAATAATCTTTAAAATAATTCTTTTTAGAAAAAACAAAATCCTTCAACAAAAAGGTTTATTTACATTTATTTTGAAATTTATTTTAAATTTGTAGATAAATAATAAAAAAAGAATCTGCAGAAACAGACTCTTTTTATCAATTCAATTATCAGTATTAATTATTATAGTATTTCATCAAAGCATTATAAGCTTTATTCTGTTCGCTATCAGCCAATTCTTTTCCCGAAAGTTTAAGTTCTTTTTCAGGCCCACGGCCCGATTTTGCTATAGCTCCTACTGCCTGGAGACAGAATATGTCTCCTCTGCTCATTTTTTCCATAAGAAGAGGTATAACACTTCCTCCCATTTTTGTTATTTCTGTAAATGATTCTGTTTTACAGTAATCGGCAGGATTGGCTGACATAGTGACTTTCGGGTTTTTACGGAATTGCTGCCATGAGGCATAAAGACCATCGAATTTTTTCTTGACCTGTGGATCTACGTGAAGAGCTTTTGCTTTAATCCCAAGTTTTATATCTCCAGATAATTCCTTTAATCTATTTGGCATCACAGATATAGGATCACTTACTTTAGTATAAAAAGTATCAGGTTTCCCATAAATTTCTCCCTGTAATTCATCAAAACCATGCTGTATTCTTGCTTCCCCTCCGCATTTACTCTCCCATCTCGGGCCATGGTCAGGGCCTGATATACTTCCATGGGTAATACCCTGGTCATTACTCCATCTGACCAGTTCTCCTTTTTCGGCACGTTTAAAGCCACGGGAACTATAGAATTTGTCAAAAGCTTTATCCTCTGTGAGGTTAGGATACATAGATGGAGGCCAGACCCATTGATCTGTTATACCTCCACTCCAGGCAATACAGTTATACCTGTCTGTTGCCTCATCTGTTACTACAGCTTTATCCACATCGAGAACTGGAAAATACTCATGAAATCTAACTTTTTCGTCTTCTGTCATAGGACGTTCAAGTCTCTCTAATTTAGTTCCATCTTCAGAAACTTTTGCTCCTGACAGAGTTTTCTGAAGGTCTTTCATTAAATCTGCATCCAGTTTCCCCTGATTATCAGTTTTCTGAAAAGAATCCGAAGGGCCTTCTTTTGCAGAGGTTTTCATAACTGGCTGACTTATTATCCTGTTTTCTACACTGTTAATATTCATAAAAATCCTCTCTCTCAGAAAAAATATGAACTATCTATATAATATAAAAGAATATTTCACTCATGTCAATAATATTCATGTTAACAATTGGTAAACAAAAAGCAAAAAAATATGGACCTTATCATGGATCCGTGCATTGAATTTCTATTCCAGGTAGGTCCAAATTTTAAGAGATTTATTCTTATCAGGAAGATTATGCGGAAAGACAAAAATCATACCTGATTGGATATATTATATAATATATATATTAAAAAATCAATTTATTTTTTAGACCATATAAATATTATTAAAAATTAATATAAATATAATAGTATATATAAAACCATATTAAAATTTACAAACAAAAGATAATATTCTTTATGTAAATTAAAATACAAAAAAAATGATTTAAAAGTTACATTTTGTTAACATTTTTTTTAATAATTATATTGAGAAAAATATTTCATTATAATATAATTAAAATAAGAGAATTTAATATATATGAAATAAAAACTTTTCGTGGAACAGTGTATTGAATATTACTATGATTTAATAATCTATCAGTCAAATTTTTATATAAAAAAATAAAAAAATAGAAATAAATTAAAATCCAGGAGGTTAATTTTTATGAAGATTACGAATATAAATAATAACAATTATGATAAAGGTGCTTTACAGCAAAAGAATACCTCCGAGAAACCGCCTGCCGACCAGGCAGACAGTGTGCATATTAATGGAGAAATTACAGTAAAGGAATTGCTGGAATCAGAGGCTTTAAAGAATTTAATTGCCAATCTATCAGGTAAACTTAAACCTGGAGATAAATATGTAATTTCATCAGGTGGAAAAGAAATACTGGCAGCAGAAAATAAAGCTCCCACAATAGGTCAAAAAATAAAAGAAAGCGGAGATGCAGTCGGAACAGTACTTGCCAAAACAATAAAGGCACCTGTTATAGAATTTTCAAATGTTATTAAAGAAGATAAATCATCTGCCTTTAAACTGGCAGTGGCTATTGCAAAAGAACAGCCCATACTTGCAGCACCTGCTTCTCTGGCTCCCATGGTTGATAATATTTTACATCCTGTCATAAGAGGCGTAGGAACAGTTATTGATGGTGTAAAGGTATACAGAACCTTCAAAAATAAAAATGCCGAAGTGTCAGATAAAATAATAGATGGAATTCATCTGGCAACAGATCTTGTAGGTCTGTCCGGAATAGTTCTCGGATGGGTTTCAGGTGGAACTCTGGCTACTGTATTAAATGCCGTAGGCTATGCAGGTGATTTTGCAGCTCTTGGATATCATGGCATGAGGTATTTTGAAAAGAAAGGCGATTCCGAGCCTGGAGTAAACTCACAGGGTGGAATTACACCTCCCACACCGGTAAAACCTCTCGGAGAAGAAAACCCCGGTACACCTGGGAAAATCGATATATAAGCAGAGAATTTTTAGAAAATTTTTATAATAAAATCAGGCCAGTCTTGACTGGCCTGATTATGTTTCACTCAGGAATGAAAATTAATTAACTGTTTCATTAACTTGATGTCATTTATAGGTAACAGGTGACAGGTGACGGGTTACAGGATTTTATTTCACCCGTTACCTGTTACCCGTTACCTATTACCTGAATCTGTATTGTTGCGACAGTTATTCTGAAATCATTCCTTATTGATCGTGAGCTACCTAAGAATCAATTCGTAGGCTTCCTGCTTCATTGACCACGCTTGCCATCAGACCCACTGTTAGGTAGAGGCACAATCTCCACAGGCTTAAAATCCCTATACTCCATAGGTACTAATATAAATATAACATTTCTTTTACTTCTTTACAACTATTATTTTCAATAAATTTGCTTTTTACCCGCCACATGCCCTATCCCACGAATCAATTAGTGGGCTTTCCCCATAATCGTAAACAATTCCATAAAATCTTTTCCCAGGGCAAACTTCCAGAGTTTTATTATCCTCTGTTGAAGTTTTTTGTCTTTTTCCATCAATTCTTTTATATTAACATCATCCAGATTTCTTTTATTGAGATAATTTTTCACCAGAGCTACTGTGGCATCTTTTATATTTCCACAGCAAAGAAGGCCGCATCTGTCAGATGTTTCATCTATACCTGTGAGCATATTTTCTATTATATTTGCCTTCTTCGGATCTGACGTTATTTTTTTCCCCCATTGAAGAAAATAATTTGACAATGTAGCTTTTTTAGCCATGTCTATTAATTTTTCAACAGGAATTTTTGTGAAGGCACTTTTTTTAAATTTTGCCGGAACAGGCACAGGTACTCTGCTTACAAGGGTATCAACTATATAGTCTGCGAGAAAAGAAGGTAAATCTCTGGCAATCTGTCTGTATATAACATTATTTCTTTTTATATAGGAAATCTCCTGACCCAGTATGAAATACTGCTCATTTTCAGATATACCTTCTTTAAATCTGTCATTTAAAATCAGAAAGGGCGTTCCCTTCTCGTCCTTACTTATAATGACATTAAAATTACCATCTCCTTTATAAATGAAAATTCTTGGCAGTTTCATAAGAAGTAATTCAGAGCAGTGAGCTATTATGTCATAGTAATTTTTCCAATCATCCTTCATATGTTCCAATGTAATCTCACTGGAATTTAAGAGTATTTCTTTTTCTATTTCATAAGTATAGAACTGTTCCATGACAGGTTTTAACCAGTTAAAAAGCCTGTGAAATTCTTTTTCTTTCTGTTCTACAACAGATTCTGCAAAAAAATCTTCTGACCTTATGACACCTGTAATATTACCCATATCCTTATAGGTGTTACTTAATTCATTTAAACTATCAATATATTCTTTCCTGCCAGGCTGTAACATAAGAGCTATGAGAATAGAATAGAAGGATTGTACAGGACTGTTATATTTTTCAAAAACCTTTGACATAAAACAGTAGGAACTTCCATCAAGGGGATTTCTGTCTATAAGAGCAGAAAATTTTTCAACAGTACTATCATAGTTTTCAGTTGTATAATAAAGATAAAGTATTCTGTCATGATATTCCGGATTATTTTTATCTATTTTCAATAATTCTTCAAACTTTTTTATCGCTTTTTCTCTTTCCTGGAGATGATCCATATAGATACAGGCCTGATGTTTTAATATATTTCTCTTCTCCCTGCCTGTCACATAGTAACTATCAAGCAGTTTTTCCAGTGTATTTACAAGGTTTTCCCAGTCTTTTTCCTCTTCATAAATAACTGTAAGTCTGTCAAGAAGTTCTTTTGAAGGTTTTGTTTCTGTTCTATAGTAAATCCTGACAAGTTCGAGAGGGATTTTTTTATCTCCCTGGTCAAGCTTAAATAATTTATCAAGGACTTTCTTCTGTTTTTCTATATTATAATCAACTCTCCGGTAAAATTCTGAAAGTTTATAAAGACAGTTTATATCCCTGGGATTAAGTTCCAGAAAAGCTTCTAATTTTTCTATAGACAGAGAATAATTTTCTCTCTTTTCATAAATATATCCGAGTAAAGAGAGAAGAAGTTTTTTCTGTTTTACAGATGTAACCTTCACAAGAAGTTCTTCGAGAAAATCCAGCGGTATCTCCATACCTGTTTCCACTAATCTCTTTATCTCTTCTACAGGTGTAATATAATTGGGATAAAGTAAGAGAACAGATTTATACATTTCAACAGCTTCATGAATTTTATCCAGTTTTTCATATAATAATCCAAGTTTCACATAGATTACTTTATCAGCCGGATATACATTTAATGCTTCTATATATTTATCTATAGCTTCTATATATTTTTCTTCATCTTCCAGTTTCTGAGCTTCTTTTTTAATAGACATGTCTGATGTTAAATAAGTTGAAAATATTCCCGATAAATTTGCCATAAAAATTTTCCCCTTTCTTTCAAAGATAAAAACATTCTACTATAAATAGTATGAATATAGCAAGAATTTTCAAGAAGGATTCTAACTCTAAAAGTATAACTATTAAAAAATAAAAACTCATAAAGAGACTGTAAAAAAATAACCCTGGCAAATTGTTAGAACCGTTGTCATCCTCGCGTTACGCGTTACGCGTTACGCGTCACGATATAGACTGTAAATATGATAGGGTTATTTCTCGACAACCCCAAAGAAAGAAGGCCATGTATGGATGAATTTTTCAGGAGACTGAGAGAAATATATGATAATTTTGACAGAGAATATATGACATACAATGATACAGGATGCGGAGCATGTGAATTATGCTGTTCTAAAAATTTCACTTACCCTCCTCTTCCCCTTCTCGATCTTGATTATCTCGACTATTTTATAAAGGAACATAATATTACTCCCGGTATAGAAATATTTAAAAATTTTATAGAAAATAAAGACAGAGACTACTGTCCTTACTGGATTAAAGGATGCAGTGTCTATAAAGGACGGCCTTTTTTCTGCCGCACCTATGGTATTTTTCATTTTGATAATGAACAGCCTCTTGCCCATTCCTGTATATATCAGAATAACACAATCGAAGTTACGTCAGAAAGCAGATATAAAAAAATAAAAGATCTCCCTGAATATCTTGAAATGAGATATAAATATGAAGTATTAAAGGCAGCAAATAATGAAGAAAAAGTAAAAGCCCTTGTTACCCTTGGAGGAGAATATATAAATCAGGTCAGATTTGAAGACGGATTATCCACTTTTCTTGAAGCGGAAAAACTCGCGCCGGAAAATACAAGTGTTCTCTATGATCTGGGGTTTGTATACAGATCTATGAATAAATTTTCTGAGGCAAAAGAAAAACTGGAGAAATGTATTTCCCTGGGAGGAGAAGAGAAATATCCATATTTATATCAGCATACAGGTTTTGTATATCTCAGTCTCAATCTCTTTGATGAAGCACTGAAGGCTTTTACTAAAGCCATAGAACTAGAACCGGAGGTAGCTCTCTCCTACCTGGGTCTTGCCCTTTATTATTTTACCTGCGGTAATAAAGAGAAAGCTCTGGAATACTGTCACAGGGGACTCGATATTGAGCCTGACCATAACATGGGTCATGATCTTTTGAAGTCCATAATGGAGATGTAATTTTTCAGATTTCATGGACAGGAACGATAATCTAGGAGATGACGGGGATTCCGGGGGAGCTCGGGAGTAACAAAAATAAAGTTTAAATGCCTTATATTACAAGGGAAGCTTACTCTTTATCGTACATTTTCACATCAATTTGCCTGATATCCTCTGTAAGTGCATGGAGCAGAATATTTACTCCATGCACTTATTAGATTATTAAAATTCAGAAGGAGGTTTGGAATAAATTTTTACATCATCATACCATACGCTATATTTTTCTCCTGTTACATAATCGCTGTTAAAGACTGAAGCTATTACAAGGTTAGAATAATCACCTGTCAGAGGTTGATTTGGATCTGAAGTATAAGTCAAAGGTGTTCCATAAGGTTCTTTTTTAAATTTATATTTGATATTTTCTCGTGAAACAAGTATCCTGGTAGAATACCAGCCAAAAGTTGAAAAATTTCCTATTTTATATCTAGTTTGTTGAGCTTCAGACCAGAAATCAGGGGCATTCCATCCACCAATCCCATAACCTGATAACTTTCCGTAGTCATAAGTAGATATAAAAAATAAAAGAACATTTCGTGGTGCAAATATGAATCCCGGATTGTTAGAAATGCTAATTTTGCCTCTATATGTATCAAATGGATTACCATATTCCTGGCGAATTTTAAATCTAATCTCATATGGAGGATTTAATACACCATTATTAGGATCGAGTGATCTATATGCTTCAGCTCCTATATACCTTAGCAGTGTTCTACCTCCTGTTAAATTAAAGGCTTTTGTAGTTTGCCAGCCGTAATTTTCATCTTCATAATATACTTCTTCAATACAATTAAGAAGGTAAGAATCGGTAGCATTATTAGGGTCTGCAGAACCTGCTCTTTTCCATAATGGATCAGGCCAGTTTCCAACATCATAACTTTCAAAATCGTCTTTCCAGGCCAGGATGCCGTCTATTTTGATATTATAGTTCGGATTATTCGGGTCATCCTGTTCCAGGCTTGCAATAATTTTTATATTACCTTCCTCTTTACCTATAAGTTTTACTGTGCATATTCCATTAGGATCCGTAGGTACGGAGGGAAGAATTTCAACCATTCCTGTGGAGTTTGGATCTGTGATAAAAGTAAGTTGTTTGTTGTTTACAGGTGCAGGTGTGGGTTGTTCTTCATTTGGATCTTCAGGAGTATTATAGGCAATTTCAAGTTTTGCCGTAAGAGAGGTGTCTTCGTTAACGGCAATTGTTTGGGAAGATGGTTCCCAGGTCAGATTGTAATGCCCCATATCCAGATCAAATTTATTGTATCCCACATTTATATTTACTTTCTTTTCAGCCGTTGAAAGTAGGCGGTCTTCACTCGGTGCACCTGTTATATCATAAGCTTTAGCTCTAACAATTACCTTTGTAATAGGAATAAGTTCTATTTTAGCTTCTTCTTCAGGCTGTGTTATAGAAGCAGTGAGTTTAGGGTCAAAAGAATTGCCGTCTTTATCAAGGATTTCGACAAAAACCTGCTTTGTGCCGGCAATCCAGGAAGAAATTATAGTTTTTTCTTCCTTCTCAGATGTTGTTATTCCATTCTGAGGCCATTTTACTTTGATGATAATATAACCTGTCTGAGAAGGATCGAGAGGAACAGGGGTAGATAGTGAAGATGGCTGACTTACTCCGTCTCCTCCTCCGCAGGATGATATGATAAGGGAACAGAACATTAATAATAGTGATAAAACAAGATAATTTCTCATTATATAACCTCCTATATTATTTCTTTGTTTTAAATTCTGGATTGGGTTTAAATTTCTGAACTTGATGATTGCCATAATCTGTTACATAGATATTCCCCTCATGGTCTGACGTAATATCCCATGGCCGATTAAACTCTCCATCACCTTTTCCATGAGAACCAAAAGTTGATATCAATTTGCCATTAGAGTCAAAAGTTTGGATAATATTATTCATAGAATTTGCTACTAAAATATTATCCCTTGTATCCAACCCTATGCTGATATGACCTGGAAATAGTCTTTCTCCACCCCATTTTAATATGAAACTACCATTACTGTCGAACTTTTTAACATAGGATTCACAAATGTCATCATAAACACCTCTCAAAGGATCTTCAAAAGTGCCTATTAAAGAATCTACTACATAAATATATCCATATGAATCTATCACAATATCTTCAAGATAATGTACGCACTGTCTGCTCAGTTTGTCATTATATTCATTAATATCCCAGGTTTTTATGGTCTGGCCTTCAGGAGTAAATTTATGTAGAATGTGGTCTTGATTTCCTGTACTTACTACAAAAACATTTCCCTCTGTATCTATTGCAATAGCATAAGGATCAGTAAACTTCTTATTATTATCATCGAAAAGTTCCCATTTTGTTATGAAATTACCTGAAGAATCAAACTTCTGTATATTACCATCTGCCACATAAATATTATTATTATAATCTGTAGTAATACCCCGGGGACACTTAACTTGTCCTTCAAACTTACCCCAGGATCCCCATTTTCTTATAAAATTACCCGAAGAATCGAACTTCTGTATGAGACTATTATCATAATCTAGCACATAGACATACCCTTTGATATCTGTCGTAATTCCTATAGGAAAGCTAAATTGCCAGACTTTAGGACCTTTACTATCTGTTGTAAATATATTAGAAGAGCCAAATCGATTATCTTTATAATATGAACTGCCCCACTTTCTTACAAATATATAAGATTCTGATGAATCTATGTTTTTTGTCGGACATGGAGTTGGCAATGGAGTAACAGTAGGAGATGAAAGAAAAAAATTGATAGAAGGCAATGTTTGTGCCGGTAAAGGTTTTTTATCAGGAATATGAGTCGGTTCAGGAGTCGGGCTTATGTTTGATAATAATGGGTTACTGGAATCAGGAGTGAGACAGGTAATTGTAACCGGAGTTGGAATTTTTTTCTCACTTCTTTCCATACATCCCGTTATAGATATCAAAGATAGAAAAATTAATATAATAATTTTTTTCATAATCAACCTTTAAAAAGATTTACTTTTTTGAATTACTATTTCCGCAGGGGCAGGAAGATAAATCTCGGTAGAAGTATTTTCTCTGTATATCTTATATGTACACCCTACGGGAGATGAATTTGGATCGGCAAATATATTGGGATCGGCACATGCATTAGGATCATATCCAGTGGGATCAGGATTTACTCCTATCTCACCTAATTTATTGTAAGCTTCGTTTGCACTAAGTCCGTTATACATATACCAAAAAAATTTATAAGCAGTTAATTCAGTCCACCAACTCATGGCAGTTCTGTCAGTTCCTATATAAATACTTGCATGTCTGCCTTTAAAAAGTTCCACTCGGTCAAAGCCAGAACATCCTCCCATAAAAACAATTGCATTGGTATAATCCTGCTGCTGGAAAAAACTCTCTGTTAATATTATCATTTTTTCATAATAAGGTTGATTCGGATCACAATCTGAAGGGGGAGTATAACGAGCAGCAATTTGATAGCCATATTCCCACCAGTCTTTATGTGCGGTCAACCATTTATAAGTTGGAGAGGGATTATCAGGATCTTCTTTATAAGCCATACCACAGATGCTTACCCCATGGGTCATAATATATATTACTCCATAATTTTTATCACTGTTATTAACTATAAAATCTTCCGGTCTGACAATATCAGGATTCCAGATTGAATTTGGATCTGTTGACGGCTTCTCTCTATAAGGTATCACTAATGTTTGTTCACGATTACCCTCTCTTATTTCATATTCTGGATGCAATTGTTCAACATCAGTGTGTTTCGTTACTACACAATGAATTTTATACAAGGGCGTACCGGTATTTGGATCTTTCAAATTATTTAAATCATCTGCAAATTGTCCATATACCTTATTGTTTGTATAATTTCCACCAGAAAATTGAAATGCAAAAGGAGCTAAAATTAATATCTTATTTGACCTTACTGTTTTAACAGAAGAAGCTATAAGTGAAAGATTTTCATTATCTTTAATATTCCTAATGTGTTTTTCTAAAAGATTGTTAATATTTTTTGAAGAAATACTATTCTGGGATAATACAAGAGAAAATTTATCTAATAAATTAACTCTATGGCCACCTGAAAAATGAATTTTAATAATACTATTATCGTAAACATCTCTCTCGGCTCCTATGATTTCTTCAGGAATAGACGGCGCTGAAGGTAAAGCATTATTCAGCCAGTCAAGAGTCATCTGAATAGCCTGTTCTCGCCCATATGTATCTATCCACTGGTGTTTTTGCCTTATTACATCAGAAACCCGGGCATCATAGAATATATCATCGAAAGGACGAGGAGTAAGATTCGGTGTGGGTGTTACAGTAGGAATCGGCGTCGGTGTAATTTCTTCCCCGAAATTAAAATCAGTCACATCCGTATTAAAAAACTCAATTACCCTTTCCTGCCTGTATCTGACTTTTTTTCCATTCTCTTCAACCCACCATGTGGCTACAACTTTTACATTATGGGATCTGAATATGCGGGGTAATGTATATTCTCCCGATGAATTTAATTTGCAAAAAGCAGAAGGCCCGATACTTCGGACAAACCCTTTTATGAGAGGCTTACCCCCTGTAATTACCCTGCCGCTTATAGATGCAGTATTTTTTACTATTTCAAGAGGGATATTAAGAGTAAGATCATTCCTGGTTTTAGCAATTATTAAGCTACTCAGAGGCGTATTTGTAATCTTTTTTGATGCATAAAAAATTCCAAAGGCTTTAGTATATTTGTTTTTACCTCCTATACACAGATAGACAGGCTGAGTCACACATCCGGCCGAATTATCTGTCAGTTTAAAACTTAAACCAAGTTCCCGGAGATTCACGGAAGGTTCGCTGTAGACTTCGAATATGACGAGGTCTCCCGGCTCTGCCAGAATACTCCCGGGGCAGGATTTAAGTTCTATATTAACACTGCTGGAATTAATGGTATCCGATAATGAAACTGTTTCTATTCCGATATATGTTTCATCATTAAGAGATACCTCAAGATTTACTCCATCTTCATCGGCAGTTGTAAGAGCTTCTCCGTTGAAATGTCCGTCAGAATCGACAGGGATGGGCTCGGAACTATCAGAATCCTGCCGGACACTGAAAAGTCTGGCATTTGCATCATACAGAGGCAGAGGTTTACTCTGTGACAGATCTGTTTTAAGCTGATTGTATAACTCCTGTATATCAGAAGTTGAATAATCCTGTGGATATTCCTTCTGTAGATACTCTCCTGTCTGTGTAATGAATTCATCGGCAGTTAAATCCAGTATATTAAGATTTGTAGAATTTGAGACATAGATATATCCGCTTACCGGTTTATTAACCAGGATGACAGGTGTCTGTGTGGGATTTACTATACCGGAGGTATTGTTATCTGTAGAGGGAACTATGCCGGTATTTCCGCCGTTTCCGCAACTGCTAAACAGGGCAATGGTTACTAATACTAAACAAATAAAAAAATATCCCCTGAGAGGTTTAAACATAAAAAGGCCCCTTTCTGCTCTTCGTATTTTTTACTTTTTTAACGATTGTAATTGGAGCAATTATAAAATAGTCCAGAGGGAAAGTCAAATAACAGAAGTTGGTAAGTATATCTGAATTTGTTCAGTATATATATACCCCCCCCCCCGGGGGGTTTTTATATTTAAAAAAATTACATTTACCATAAAAATCTCATTTTTATCGAGATTATGAAATTGAAATTCATTTTTACAGAAATTGCATCACTCTATTATGGAGGATTGTATAAAAATGAAAATTTACGAAGGGATAATCAGTTATGGCAGGGGTTTAACTGAAGTTTATGAATTCAGAGAATATTTTTTTTTATTTTTTAAAAATTTTTCTGCCTGACAAACGAAATTTGTATCATTTATAATCCTCAAAATTTCTCCATTCTTTCATAATCTTTCTCGAATAAAATAAGATTGAACATCATCTTTTCTCATTTATCAGCCGGAATTTGATAGGTAAACCATTGATAAGCCATGAAGTAATTGTTAATCTTATTGGAAGTACTACTACAGAGACGGGACTAAAAATTCTATTCAAGAATCTCAAAAGAATTATCAGGAGCGAAAGGTTTTACTGTAGACTCTATATCAACTATCTCAAAAGGTTTTGCCCTGAGCAGACCTTCCATATTATTTCTGTCTCTATTTATCTCATTAAGCCTCAGAAGAATCTTCTGATATTCTGCAATTTGCCTGGCTTTTGCCCATCCTTCAATATCTTCCCCCAGGGTCTCCACTTCATTTTCATCAATTACAAGATAAAAAGATCCTTTAAATTTAAACATACTGTTCCTGGGGCAATAAAAAGCTCCTTCCCAGTTATACATATAAATCTTATCCAGATATTTCACTTCGAATTTAACTGTGCTTGAAGATATATTGGGTGCTATCTCTTCCCTGGGGCCCCGGGAAAAATTTGTAGCAAATACCCATCTGTCTTCATTTAAAGAGTAAAATTGAAAATTCAGTTCATCTTTTCTATTATCAAGTGAACTCACAGTATCATAATTCCAGCGAAAACGAACAATTTCACCGGGTCTATATTTTTCCGCTTCTTCAATGAGCTTATCCTGAGAGTTATTCACTCTTTCATAGGGCAGTGTTTCTGAGGCAAATATCCTTGTAATATTTTCATCTTCCTGAAGATAAACCTCAAGAAAATGTTTCAGACAGAGATCCCTTACCGTTTCAAAGTAGATTTCATCTACTTCCCATGTCTTTTTTAATATGCCGCTGTCACAGAGGGTTTTTATATTATTCAGAATATACTCTTCATCTGAAAGTTTTTCTACAGGAATAGAAGTCATGAGTCTGTAGTAAAACCCAATAGGGAAAGCACTGTTCCACCGTCTGTTTTTTACAGGTATAATATGTTTAAGTTCCGAAATAAATTCTCCGTTATAATCGGATTTTATAAATATTTTTCCAAGAATTTTTATCATTGTGGCTTTCATATTTTTTTTCTTAAAGTGCTTCCTGTAAGATTATAAAGCATAATAGAACCGATAAGTCCGATAAAAGCCTGAAATAAATTAGGAATGATCGCAGTAAAAGCTTTTCCTGAGCCCATAAAAAGAGTTTCTCCAAGAAAATAAATTGCCACCATCCAGAGGACAGATAATATTCCTCCTGTCATTAAATAGATAAATTTCCCGTCTTTATTTAAATCTTTTCCTATATAACCTGCAATAAAAGCTTCGCCCCCTTTGGCAAAAAAAGTAATAGGAACAAATATAAAATAACCTCCGAGAAAATCTGCCATGGCAGAACCGAGAGCGCCTGCTATAAATCCTCTTGTTCCTCCGAAGAGGAATCCTGCAAATATGACTGTAATATCCCCGGGATTAATGTACCCTCCTGTAAAGGTAGGAATCCTTATGGACATAGTAAAAATACATGTAACAGCTATAAATAATGCCAGTAAAACAGTATTTCTGATGTTACCAGAACTATTTTTCAATGATTTTCCGGGAGGTTTTATCGAAAGTGCTTCACCTGCCGGAATGTTCTTTAGTGGTTCTCTGAAAGGTATATTATTCATTTCTCTTCATTAATAGGGCCCCATGAAGGTTCCTGATTATTTCCTTCCCCTCCTACCAGTTTTAGGAGTCCTGTGCCATCTGATTTTATTTCATATATGTCACATGGAGCTTTAGTGCCTGCACAGAAAAGTATTTTTGTAGAATCATGGGACCAGGATAGCTGCCTTTTCCATATCCCATCTGATGTAAGAGAGGTTTTTTGTCTGCTTTCAATATCTATTACACAGAGATTGGCTGTATTCTCTGTATATTCGGTTGTAGTGAAGGCTATTTTTCTTCCGTCAGGAGACCAGGAAAAATCATATTCTGTTCCATTATCATTTGTAATATTAGTTGCCATAGTACCATTATTGTTCATTATATATAAATCAGACTTTTCATTACTTCTTGCAGTAAAGGCTATATGTTTCCCGTCAGGAGACCAGAGGAAATCTGAAATACTCAGATGATTACCTGTCAGATTAACCAGTTCCATAGTGTCAGGATTGATTGTATAGATATCATTATTACCTCTTCTGTTAGAAATAAAAGCTATTTTACTTCCGTCAGGAGACCAGAGAGGTTTACTGTCTTTCCAGTCCTTACCTTTTGTAATCTGACTTTTCCCTGTCCCGTCAGCATTTATTATAAAAATACTTTCCAGTCCATTTACACGGGATATATAAGCAAGTCTGGAACCATCAGGTGACCAGGAAGGTCTGTAATTATTTTCAGTACTATCTGACATGTTTATCTGATTTGTTCCGTTACAGTCCATAATAAAAACATCGAAATTCCCTGTTCTGTTAGAAATAAAAGCTATCTTTTTTCCGTCAGGAGACCAGACAGGACATGAATTTACTCCACTTTTTTCTGTCAGGTTTATTTTTCCGTTAACATTCATAATATAAATATCCTGATTGCCTTTACAATCAGAAGAAAAGAGAAGATTACCTGAGAATTTTTCTTCAGGTAAAGAAGAAGTAAAAATTATCTTCTTTGAGATTTTACCTTTTATCACAGGAGTCTGTTTATATTTACGTGATTTTGTATAATCTATAACCTTTTTCTTTGTATTTTCAAAGACATCCAGAAGAGAAATTTTAGAGCCGGTAGAAGAATCACACTTCTTTATAGCTTCTATAAAGAAATGCATAAAAGTACCTCCCTTGAGATCCTTTTCTTCTCTCATTAACTCACCGTAGCTTGAAGAAGTTATCAATAAAATACCATCTCTGAAAACCAGTTCATTCATGCCGGAAGACTTTTCCGAGTCAAGTATTAAAACTATATTCCTGCATTTTACAGCTTTAATCCAGTTTAACAGATCATCATCTCTTATATAATGTCCATTAGGATTGGAGATCTTACCATCATAGGGAATTATACATTCATCGAGGCCGTTTTTTTCATCACCGTTATCATCTTTAATAAAGGTACCGTAACCACTGAAAAAAATAAAAACTTCATCTTCAGGAGAAGATTTTGAAGGAAGATATTCATATATAAGATTTTTGATATTTGTTCTTGTAGCTTCTTTTCCATAAAGGGTTTTTATATGATCTTCGGGGATAGAGGCATATTGCATAAGTACTTTTTTAAACTCCGATGCATCACTTTCCGGATATTTAAGAGGAAGTAAATTTTTATCTGCATATTTATTTATAGCAATAATAACAGCCCATTTGTTTGCAGAGTTCTGAGCAAAACAGGGATGCAGTAAAAAACAATAAAAAAATATACCTGTAATTAAGTATAAAAAACTGTTATAACAATTCTTTTTATGTCTCATTTTAAATAAAATATATAGAATTTCCTTTCAAAAATTTTATAATATTCTGTCATAACTTCCGACCGATTATTCCCTGGCCTTCAGTTCAACCATAAACCAGTGATGCCAGAGTCACAGCTTATTGACATATTCTCTTCCATAAAATAAAGACAGTTCCTTTTTCAAAGATCTTACAAAATCAATTACTTCAGGACTGAATGATAGAGAATCACTTTCATTTTCCAGATAGTCTGAAAAATCTTTCTCCTCACCGAAGTCAAAATCCTTTTTCTCCAGATCTTCAATCTCCAGAAAAGCGTTATCTCCATTGTCTATATTTTCAACCTCTAGATTATCATTGTCTATATTATCAATCCCTACATCTTCGTTGTCTACATCTTCAATCTCTAGATTATTATTCATCACATGTTCATTTAATTTCTTTGTCTTATAAACGGTAACTTCCGGCACAGAAGGTTGTTCTTCTATATTAAAATCTTCCCCTCTCACATCATCAAACCTGATGGTTTCTGCAGAGTCACCTGTTCCTGTTTCCATAGACTGAATTAATTCTTCTTTTTCATCTTTCGAAAGAGGCGCTATAAGGAGAGAGAGTTTGTTCTGTCTGGCATAATCAGCCATTTCCTGAGAAGACTTATTTTTTGCTTTCTGACATGCTTCACGACTTAACTTATATTGTTCTCTTTCTTCCTGAGGCAGTCTGGTAGAAATCAATATATTATCTATTTTTTTCAGGGTATAATCATATTCAAATAACTGCTTTTGATAATCTTTAAGTTTATTTTGATTCATATCATCTCTCCTTGCAGAAGTAATTATAGATAATTTATCTTTTATAAGTTCCTATTAACTGACTGAAAGCCAGTATATGTCCTTCCATAGATGTTAAAACAGCTTTTTTATCAGTTCCGTCGAATTTCAACAGAATATCAAGGGCATAAATTTTAAAAAAATAACGATGTTTCTGATCTTTCGGAGGCATGGGGCCATTATAACATGCTCTCCCCCAACTATTTTTCCCATATATTGAACCATCCGGAGGGACTGTTCCTTCTTTTAATTCTGTCACATCTGGCTTTACATTAAATAAAATCCAGTGATCCCAGACTCCCAGAGGAGCATCAGGGTCATCACATATTATAACAAAACTTTTTGTTCCTTCAGGCGGTTTATTCTATTTAAGAGCCGGTGACATGTCTTCACCTTCGCCTGTATATTTTTTTGGTATAGTTTCTCCTTCTTTAAAGCCAGGGCTGATAAGCTTTAAATCAATTTTCACAGATGATGGTGTAATGGAATTATTCTGCGAATTCTCTGCAGAACCCTTACAGGAAACTAAAAAATTCAGAAAAACTAATAGAATTAT